>Ga0257119_1001077_pt1 | contig 20466 bp, 13 predicted proteins | sample SI112_200mmetaG_FD_190179 | JGI IMG/M metagenome (GOLD analysis project Ga0257119, IMG submission 190179) | Marine microbial communities from Saanich Inlet, British Columbia, Canada - SI112_200m | ecosystem: Environmental > Aquatic > Marine > Inlet | place: Canada: British Columbia | collected... | reverse complement strand
TGACAGGGGTTCAATATCTTGTTCAACTGGATGCTGCGGGATGGGATTCAATGGCTGCCTGGGATATCACCTGGGGTGTTGAGGCCTATGACAGCAGTGATGTGCTTATTGGTTCAACCTTTGATCAGCAGGTTGCTGCCAAGTATGTCAATGCCCTTAAATTCATTGCAAGTACAGCAATTGCGCTCACCAGTCCTGCTCCCGGATCTACACTTCTTCAGACTGATTCAGCACCCGTATTTAAGTGGGATCTTTATTCAGGTGTAGCAGCGTATGAACTGATTCTTGCCCGTGTGAGCGGCGCTTCCTTTGACCCGGTTATTCCTTTCCCGGGCCAAACCCTGAATCTTCTCACAATGGATAGTGCAACCTGGCAGACAATGCCGACAGGTCAATGGTATTGGACCGTTTTTGGAAAGGATTCCTCGGGCAATGCCATGCCGGCTAGTTTCACAATTTTTGATTTTGAAGTTCAATAATTTCAAAAACCCATGAGCCCTGATGGGCTCATGGGACGTGAATTTAAGAAAACTATGAATAAAGAGAACCTGGAGAGCAGGCTAAAGTTCCTGCTTTTCAGGTTTTTTCATTTGGACCCTCAAATTCATTGCAAGTACTGCAATAGTACTCCATGTTCTAACTGCTAAACCCCATGACCGTGATGCAGCAGCAGTTGCGGCTCCTATCAAAGAGCATGTAGCTATAGGGCATCCAGCCGGTAATAATGTCAAGTGGTGTGGTGAAGTATGGAAAACAATCGTAAATTTACGCTCCACAAGGACAGATCTTGATATTTATGTGTTTGATTGTGATTGTGATTGTGGTGTGGGACTGATTAAGAAAGCAAAGCCCAAAAACACGTTAAACATTTCACTTGAACTGATTCAAAATATGGAATACGATGACTCAACTCGCGAAATATCGGGGTTAGTTGCATATAGAGCAGAGCTGTTGAATCTAAAAAAACCTGAATATCTATATGATTATTTATTGTCATAATTTGATTTGGTGCGAAGATTGGTAGCACGGAAGAAAACTAATAGGAGATCAATGAAGGAAATGGTTAAAAATATACTCAAAAAAATAATGCCTTATAGACTGAAGTCGGGTATTAAAAAATATATCCTTCAACGTAAAATTAAAAAAAATTATTTTCAAGCTCGCAATTGGGTAGATTTTTATTCCGAGGAGCAAACGGACTTTTTTGCGAGTGATACATCTTCATGTGATGGTTCAAATCCTTTGAGGAGATATTTTGATGCACATACTGAAGGCAAGGGAATTCATAAATGGTTGCATTATTTCGAGATATATCATAGATACTTTAATAGGTTTATCGGGAAAGAAGTTCATGTGGTGGAAGTAGGTGTTGCGGGAGGCGGCAGCTTGGATATGTGGAAAAGCTATTTTGGTGGGGGATGCAAAGTTTATGGGGTGGATATACATAAAGAATGCAAGAAATTCGAAGACGATGCTACCAAAATATTTGTAGGGGATCAGGGGAATCGTGATTTTTGGAAAGCATTCAAGGCGAAAGTGCCCGCAGTTGACGTCTTTATTGACGATGGATCCCATAAACCGGAAGATCAAATAGTGACAATAGAGGAAATGTTACCTCATATAAAACCAGGGGGAGTATATTTGTGTGAGGACATTCACGGTGTCTACAATCCATTTACTGCCTACATATGTGGCTTTATTGACAAATTAAATGGCATGAAGTTTCGATTACCTGGGCACTATTTCGAAGTGGTTCCTTCGGCAATGCAAAAGTATGTTTATGCGATTCATTCATATCCGTTTGTCACTGTTATTGAGAAAGCGGGTATACCCTTAAATACTATTAGTACACAGATCAAAGGGACACAAGGCCCACCGTATTAAAGTGAATGCTGAAAATAGGGGTCAAGCCTTGAATCTAAACTTTTTTAGAAACCTAAGCCGTCTGACTCCAAAGACATACTTCAGTTTCGAAAAGTGTCGACTTATAAATGAAGGCAGTCTTATGTAGTTTTAAGCTTTTTGAGGAATTATCAAAAATGTCGAACAAAGTGATCATTGTTGCTGGAAATGGCTTTAGCGGACTTATTAATGAACATACATCGTCTCCTTCAATCATCGAAACGATACAGGACATATATACCCCTTTATCCATCAATGGGAAGACTGTTGAAAAGCTAAGTCACCTGAAAAAAGTCATCCATGAGAGCAATGCTGGAAAAGATATTAGAAAGGTTGAAGATAAAAATATCTCTAAGATCACTCAAGTTACCAACCTTAACGGAATTGTTTTGTATAATTATTTACAGCAAAAAGGATTTTCACCTATTGTAATTAATGATTTTGAGGAAGATTATTCGCTTTTCGTTAACACACTAAAAGAAGAATTATTAGCGATTGTAATATCTACAACCTTCATTCCTTTTAAGCAGCATTTAACTTTTATTGTAAATGCTATACGTCAAATGACCACAACAGTTCCGGTTATCGTGGGCGGTCCCATGGTTCATCTGAGCTTTTCAATTTTTCAAGATCATAGAGCATATACTGACCGTGAAATACTAAAAAAATTATATCTCTTTTTTGAGTTAGATAAAGATATTGACTACTATATTTTTGACCGTTATGGATTAAAAACACTTGCCCTCTTGTTAAGAAAGCTAATTCAAAAACAAGATGTTGCAAGTGTTCCAAACCTTGGCGTAACTACAGATAATGCAATTTACTTCACCCAACATCGTCCTGAAATACCTGATATTGCAGATGAGTTTATTAACTGGAATAAAGTGCCAGATACTCTATTGAGAGATACAGTTTCGTTACGAGGTTCATTCGGCTGCCCATTTAAATGCAAGTTTTGTAATTTTTTCTTTTTCAGTCCTCAAATGATGATCAAACCCAGAGATATGTTGATGAAAGAGCTTGATCAATTATCTTCCCGGAGGTCAGTCAAGCATATTTCTTTCGTAGATGACAATATGCTGTTAAACCACAAAGAGGTTGAGACCTTTTGCCAGGATTTTATTGACAACGACTATCCATTTACCTGGTCAAGTTTTATACGTCCAGACTCTATTAATAAAAATAACATTAAACTACTCGCAAATTCTGGTGCAAATTTATTGACTTTCGGTGTGGAATCTGGGGACAGAGTTATTCTGAGCAATATGAACAAGAAAGAGAATCTTGATCATACACTGGCGGTTATAAATGGGCTTGGAGAATCAAATATTTCAACTTCTACAACGCTTTTGGTGGGATTCCCTGGAGAAAGCAGTGAAACTGTAGGCAATACCATTGACTTTTTAAATCAGTACAAAAGTTCTGGAACTGCCCTTCATTGGTTCTCCCCATTTATTTTTATGATGCTGCCAAAAGTAAGAATCGAAGAAGAGAAAGAAAAATATGGCTTGGAGGGATTTATTTTAAACTGGAAGCATCACACTATGGATTCGCTGGAAGCGGCAAAACAATTAAAGCGTTTAATGCTGGAAGTCACTGACGTTTTTTATCCGTATTCTAACGAGCATCTATTTGCAGATCAAATATTGAGTGTTTCACCTCTCGATGCGATTAAAGTCATTAAATTAACTTCAGAACATGTAAAGAATCAAATCCATTATAAAAAGGATAATCATTCGCAATGGACGAAAAGAAACAAGTTTATTGTTCAGCAAATTAGTGAGATTCTTGCTTGAGAAATAACACGCATTGCCCTAAGATTTAAAAAAATAATAGTATCTTTTACAGCTCTCATAATTATTTTTAATAATAATTATAATAAATCCGCATCAGCCATAGTGTAATAAAGACTTTTAGATACCCAGTTAATAGTCATTTCAGGATCAAATACCCTTACAGTTGGTATTATCCCAATAGGCTCTGTAAAAGATTTAAAATAAATTGATTTTAATAAATCAATCATAAAATGATTAGAAGGTAACCATGTTTCAATAATTTCAATGTGTTGATCATACAATACTTTTACAAATTTTGTAAAAAAATCATTCACAACTTCAGCAGAAGATGGAAATAACATATCTACAATACTTACCTTTTTATTATCTTTACGAGATAATATAACATAAGCTTTTAAATTACCCGATATAAAATTTTTATAAACCCAGATTTCATATTTATTAAAAGGGTGTTTCATAAAGCGCCAGTTCAAAAATTTTGCATCTCTTATGACAGATAAGGGATAAAATGTATGGTAATTATTCCACAATTTATCAAAAGAAGAATCAATTTTATTAACTTTTTTGATTTTAAAACCAAATTTTGTTTTTTGAGCTTTTTGATTTGTTAATAAATCAGATGTGTGTAATTTTAAATAACACACACTTGGTTTGATTTTCTCATATTTTAAATATTTCTCTCCAATAGCAAAGTGATATTTGCCTGGAAAGCCATATAAAATTGACGATCTCTCAGGACATCCAAAGTAATCAAAGAAAGCATTTGCAGAATGTATAAATAAACCAGTTTTCCTATAATCAGGATGAGACATTATATCCATAAGCTGAGTTATTTCAATTAATTTACCTCCAAAATTTGCAAAATATGGAATTCCTCCATACATCACACATACAAGATTATCTTTATTTATACAAAGAAGAATATTTTGATTAAAAGGATTGTCTATATATTTCCATTTCCATATAGGAATAGGCATATCTTTGTCAAATGCAACTTTCCATAAAGATAAAACTTTGTTTTCATCTTTTTCATTAAAAGGCCTGATAATAAATTTGTCATTATTTATTACTATAGTTTTTTCCATTTCCAGATATTCAAATCCCCTTTAATTTTATTACGTATTCTGCCAAAATAATTTCCTTTAGAAAGACGCTTCCATACATCATCAGAAAACTTAAAGACATCTCCTTTAAAAGGAGCTTGTGCAAAAGGAACAAAATAAGGATTTACACCAAGTTCAAAAAATTTTTCTTTAGATCTAAAATCTTTATTTACTTTAAAAATAGGTGCTTCTGATAATTCACCAAGATCTTCAATTTCAAAATCATCAACCCAACTTTTATCAGAAGATAGGGTTAAAGAGTCTAATTCATTGTAGTATTTATTTAAAAAAGATTGATGAGCTTCAGACATATACCCTGATTTTGCCTGATCTACAGAAGGAGCCTGGTCGTAATAATGAACGCACTGGGCATCAGGTACACACAAAGGATTTATGCCATCTAAAACAGCACTAATACAAAGATCTGTATCTTCAAAATACAAAAAAAACCTATCATCAAAAATTTTCCCACCACGTGATATTATCCAATCTTTTTCAATTAAAATACATGCACCTGAGAGAAAAGGTTCAAAAAAAGGCTTTTTAGACTCCCAAAATCTTTCATGCCTCATTATCCAATTAAAAGAGAATATATGTGCATCAATTCTATATTTTGCAGAATATTGATGCCCTGCATGAAGCCATGCACAAGAGCCCGTTGCAGGAGGAATTCTGAATAAATGTTGATCATCCAAAAAAAAACGGGGACCAACTATAGGCGTTTTGTGTTCTTTTGCTGCATTCAAAAGATTTTTTATACAGTTATCAGAAAACCTCATGTCTGGATTAACAAGTAAAATCCAATCTGTGTCAATATATTCAATTGCCTGATTAATTGCTGCGCCAAATCCAATGTTTTGATCGTTAATTATCAAACTTAAGTAATCTAAAGAAGATAATATTGTATTAAAATTATCATTCCCAGTTAATTCTTTACAATTGTCAATTACGACAATTCTACTTACAAGCTTATTATTTTTGAGATCCTCAATAAGAGAGGGTATATAAGAAGCAGTGTAATAATTCACAATAACAGCGCTAACACTCATTTTTTTACCCTAATAATAAACTCATTAGTTTTTAAAGAATCTTCATCTCCATAACCTGATCTACACATTGTCTTAATGAATTTTTCTCCTTCTTCTGTAGGGGGTACTTTTTCTTTTTGGAAAACATCAATAAAAAATCCAGTATCTTTTAAAGCCTGTTTGATTGAATACTCAGTAAACCAACGTATATGAGTAATACACTGCAAACCAACTGGTATATATTCAAAATTTCCTTTAAGCAAATCTTTTACAATTGACCAATGTCCTGTATTTGGGAGACTTGTAATTAGGTATCCTCCTTTTCTAAGAAGTTTGCCAAAGTTTTTTAACATCTCCCATGGGTTGTAAAGGTGCTCAATAACGTCTCCACAATTTATTAGATCAAATTTTTTATCAATATTTAAATCTTCAATTTTTGATACAATAATTTCATCATAATAATTTTTTGCAATATCAGCCATTAAAGAATTTGATTCAACACCTGTCAAATATATTTCAGGCCTTAATACTTTTATTCTTTTTCCATATCCACCTTTAGCACAACCAACATCAAGAATATTTCTGATATTTTCAGGAACAAGATTAATAAGATCTTCCCTTGGTGTATTATAATAGTTGCCAAAACAGTGAATAAGGGCAGATTTATCAACTAAAATTTTTTTATTATCTGTAAATTTTGTTATATTTCCTAAAAGTTCATGTAACGTTATAGTGGATTCCCTAATGCTTTCAAGTATTTTTTTAGGAAAAAGTACGCAAGCTGGATCTAATCTGTCAACAAAAATTAGGTCATCACTATAATTTACAACCTTTTGTTTTGCTATTTCAAGGTATGTTGAAAGGTTTATGTAAGGTATATTTAAACTTACCATCTGATCTGAAAAACTGGTTTCATTATAGACAGGACCACATATAAGATCTAATTTTTCTACTCTATTTTTCAATTTGTCAATAGCCACAGGAGATAACACCAATTCAGGATTTGTGACTAAAACAATTACATTTGATTTGGCTTTTATCTGAATTTGTTTTAAACTTTGTTCAGGAAAATAGTCAGTAAAAAAACATTCATCAAAAAAAACTTTGCAAAGTTTTTTAGATGTTTTTCTACAAAACTTGTATGAGAATTCAGTTTCTTCAATTCTTAAAGCTTTTGAAACAGGCCAGAAAATATGAATTGAACTTTTCATTATTTTAAGTTAATTATCCAGTTTTTTAAATTGCTGAAAACCATTACAGTTTATTTTTTCAGCCTGAAAACCATTTAGTTTAATTATTTTTGTATCAAGAATAATATCTCCTCCCCATACATGATAATCTGCACATAGCTTAAGAGATTTTATATTTCCACGTTCATGTAAATTCCTATATTTTATAATCTCAGAGCTTTTGTTATATATATTTTTAATAGAATCTTTTTCAATATTTCCTAAAGGCACATTCATCCATATATCCTCACAACAAATTCAATATCTCTTTTGTATGAAACTACCAATTGTTGATAGAATAAAGGGCATGGCCTAAAAGTAACATTAGAGCTATCTTCCCAAAGACGTCTTGATCCAATAGATCTAAATTCTGAAATCATTATTGTATTTTCATAAGGAATCCATTTTTCTACATAATCTTCAGATTGATCTAAATTTTTTGGATAACCCACCATATTAAAATTTAATAAGGGAAATTTACTGTTTTTTAATTCCTTTTCCTTGATTAACCTGAAAATATTTTTTCAATAAGTTTTAGATCAGCACTAACTCTAAAAGAATCATGTGTTTCAAGGATTACTCCATCTATGTAAAATTTACAACCAAAAAATGCCCCCCCTTTTATAAGCCAATTTTAATCAAGCAGCATAGCATTTGTCATAAATTCTTTTGTTAAATGGGGCACTTTAGATGCTTTTGTTAAAAGTTTTCCCATACTTAGGATATACAACCGCACACAGTGAAGGCAGTTTCGACTGTGGGGTGTCGAAAGATACCTTACCAATGTTTGAGTCGGATGAGGTGAAAGTCTCACGTCAGGTGACGGTATTACTCCGGCGATTAAATATATGAATCAAGCCGTATAGGAAATTGTCGGGTACTTGAAGTAATTTTTTACCTGGCCCGGCATCTTTTTTTATTTTATGGTTTTTATCAGGATATTATTTTCATAAAAAAAAGTAGAAAATAAGAGTTGTCCTTATTGACAAATCAATCTAAATTCTATTATTAATGATTAGTACTTAGTAAATTCGGACAAAAGCAGTACTTTCGAAAAATTGGAGTAAAAATTTATGGATTAAAATCAATAAGTATTGTTGAATTGCAATATTTGTTTCTAAAATTAACTTTCGGATTATGCCGGAGCAAACACAAACAATATCTTTTTGAGCAACTTAAAGGAGAATTCTCATGATCAATCAACGTAAACGATTTGGATGGTGGCTACTGTGTATTTGGATAATTGGTTTATTGTTCAATCCGGTAATCTTTGCTGCTAATCTACAATATTCCGAAACAAAAACTGAAGCTTTTATAAAAGCAGCCTCTCAATCAACCCAACACTCTTTTGCTATTCCTTCCGGAGTCACCATTAGTGGTGATGCGATCTTGACAGTCAGTGTCAGAGGGGATTTCGACTACAGTTCCGAATATGCCTCCATCTATATTGAAGGCAATTTACTTGGGAAAAACAACGGTGGTCTTTCTCAATGTTCATCAACATATAAGGTGTAAATTTTACTATTTCTCAATCTAATCTTGTCCAATATGCAGGAGACGGACAGATTGAGATCAAGGTTGAAAACAGTTCTGCTGTAGGCTATTGTTCAGGTGATCATAAGGTTAAATTGAGTTTTCCCTATTCTACTAATTCAGGTGCTAAGACTATTTCCTATCTTAAAGTATCCGGTTCGACCTCGGTTGATGAGAAAAGTGGAGAAGCCTACACTTGCCAGGCCTATTATACGGATGGTTCAAATGCCACAATCAGTCCATCCTGGAACGAGAATTCAAGTTACGCCAGTATCAACAGCAGCGGCTATCTGACCACTTACGCAGTATCATCAAACAAGTCCTGCATCATAACAGCAAGCTTTGGAGGAAAAACCGATAATCATTATATAACGATTAAAAACACTGATAAGGTAATTTCCTATCTTAAAGTATCCGGTTCGACCTCGGTTGATGAGAAAAGTGGAGAAACCTACACTTGCAAGGCCTATTATACGGATGGTACAAATGCCACAATCAGTCCATCCTGGAGCGAGAGTTCAAGCTATGCCAGTATCAACAGCAGCGGTTATCTGACCACTTACTCGGTATCATCAAACAAGTCCTGCACCATAACAGCAAGCTTTGGAGGAAAAACCGATAATCATTATATAACGATTAAAAATACGGATAAGGTAATTTCATATCTTACAGTATCCGGTTCAACCTCGGTTATTGCGAACAGCTCCGAGGCTTACACATGTAAAGCCTATTATACGGATGGCACAAGTGCCACAATAAATCCATCCTGGAGTGAGAATTCAAGTTACGCCAGTATCAGCAGCAGCGGTTATCTGACCACTTCTTCAGTCACATCAAATAAGTCCTGCACCATAACAGCAAGTTATCAAGGTAAAACCGACACCCATTATATAACGATTAGCGGGGCAGGATCCACCTGGTACAAGGATTATGACGGCGACGGATATGGTAATCCCAGCCAGAGCCAGACTGAATCTTACCAGCCATATGGGTATGTAATGGATAAGACCGACTGCAATGACTCTGATCCGAATGTTAATCCGGGTGCAACTGAATATCCGGGGGACAGCATAGATCAGAATTGCGATGGCTTAATTGATCCAATAGGTACGAGTTCAAATACAGTAGGTACGAGTTCAAATTTAAAAATCAACCAGTTTGATAATGGCAATTTTCCTGATGTTGATATGTATGTGACTGTTACAGATCTAAATGGTAATGCTGTTTCAAACCTTGGCAATCAAAACTTTAAGGTTTTTGAAAACAACAGCCTGATTTCCCCCTTGACAGTTGTACCGGTTAGTTCCGGTACTTCTGCATTAAGCATTGGTATTACAATTGATAAAAGCGGCAGCATGGGCAGCAGTGGTATGGCAAGTGCTAAAACCGCAGTTAATAATTTTATTGATATGAGTACCGGAGTCCAGGATGAATTCGGGATTGTCGCTTTTAATTCAACTGCAACAACTATCAAGGATTTTACCACGGATAAGCAGGGTCTTAAAACAGCAGTCAATGGTATTAGCTATGGCGGAGGAACAGCTATTTATAGTGCGATTTACGAAACATTGACGCTCACCAGTAAACAACCTGGTATCAGGGCGGTTATCGCTTTTACTGATGGAATGGACGGCAGTAGTAACAAAAAACCTGATGAAGTTATTGCCTATGCCAAACAGCTTAATATCCCGGTTTATACAATTGGAATTGGAGGAGCCTCAAAAACTACATTGGAGAAGATAGCAACTGAGACAGGCGGAACCTATTCCACAGCTGACTTTAGTAACCTGTCAGCCATCTATCAAGGGCTTCAATCAACTATTTTAAAGCAGTATAAGATTAGTTTCCAATCCGGTTCATACCTTACAGTTGATAGATGTTATGATCTTGAAGTAAACCTTCCTGATGGAACTAAGTTTACAACTTACTACTGTGTAAAAGGATGTGCTACCTGTAATCCTCCCGTGATATCTCTGCTCGGAGATACCAAAAATATGCTTCAATCAGGAGGCGCTCCGGCTTTTGGCGGTTCTGTTCCGATTTCAATAAAAGCTGAAGTTACTGATCCTGATGGAGATGCTATTTCTGCTGTAAATCTTTATTATCGAACTTCAGGTACTAACAATATGTATACAAAGCTTCCAATGAGCAACATCTCTTCATATGATCCCTCTCTTTATGAAGTAGACGTTCCAGAGGCAGACTATAAAAATCCGGGGATTGACTTTTATATAACAGCGTCCGATGGAACTTACACCAAGAAATCAAATGAGTTTGCCATAGGCTCAGGTAGTTCCTGTACTAATTGTGTTGAGCAGATTTATATTGTTGCTCCAAAGAATAATGAAGCGCTAAGTTATGGAAGTGTAAGTGGTTCTCTGCCTTTTAGTTTTACAAAGATTACCAATACAGCGAAATACCTTTTGTGTTTAGAATTGAATGATCTTTTAGCTGGAACTTCTGTTCCCATTAAAATTGAACTTATTCCAACATGCTCCGGCAGCGGCGGCTCATGTACTCCCACCCCTAATTTTACGCAAGTCCTCACCGGCATGCAGTATCTGGTTCAACTTGATTCTGCAGGATGGGATTCAATGGCTGCCTGGGATATCACATGGGGTGTTGAGGCGTATAACGACAGTGGTGTGCTTATCGGCTCTACGTTTGATCAAAAAGTTCCGGCTAAGTATGTTAATGGTCTCAAATTCATTGCAAGTACTGCAGTAGCCCTTACCAGCCCTTCGCCGGGGTCAGTACTGGATAGTTCTCAATCTGCACCCGTATTCAAGTGGGATCTTTATACAGGAGTAGCAGAGTATGAACTGATTCTTGCCCGTGTGAGCGGCGCTACCTTTGATCCGATTATTCCTTTTCCAGGCCAGACCTTGAATCTTCTCACAATGGATGATGCAACATGGCAGTCAATGCCTAAAGGTACGTGGTATTGGACAGTTTTTGGGCGTGATTCCATGGGTAATCAAATGCCCTCAAAGTTTACAATATTTGATTTTATGGTTCAGTAATCAATAAATAATTTTAAAATAGAATTACGGCAGGGTCAGAAATGGCCCTGCTTTTTTTTTGATTAACCAACCTGCTTCAATTATCTTATAATTTTGAGTTGAGTTTTTTGCGGTTTTTCATTCTATCCCCCATCCTTAATGGGGTTATGTGCCTTGATAATTGTTTTGTTAAATGATATCTTCTGTCTTTGTTAATCAGGGGTATTGCTATTGGTTTAAATTAAAATTTTGTAAATTGGAAATATTAATCGGTAAAGGTGTAAATGTTCAGAGTTAATGTTCAAAATGTAGGTAAAGAATATAGGCTATATGCAAAACCCCATGACAGGCTTTGGGAAGCTTTGTTTAGAAAACCGAAACACGATCTTTTTAAGGTACTAAGTGATATCTCGTTTAATGTTGCCCTGGGCCAGTCACTGGGAATTATCGGTGATAATGGCGCAGGAAAATCAACACTATTGAAACTTCTTGCAGGAACGATTCATCCCACAACGGGCAATATTGAAGTTAACGGAAGGGTTGCAGCTCTTCTTGAACTTGGAGCAGGCTTTCATCCTGAGTTCACAGGCCGCCAGAATATACACCTGAATGCTTCCCTGCTTGGTATTCCAGAAGAAGAGATCAAACTAAAAGAGAATGAAATTATTGAGTTTGCTGAGTTGGAGCAATTCATTGATCGACCGGTCAGGACCTATTCTTCGGGAATGTATGTCAGACTTGCTTTTTCCATTGCCACAACGGTTGACCCTGAGATTCTGATTATTGATGAAGCCCTGGCTGTAGGGGATATGGCATTTCAGAAAAAATGCATAACCCGTATGAATTTTTTTAAAGAGCAGGGCAAGACAATGCTTTTTTGCAGCCATTCCATGTACCTTGTTCAAGAGTTGTGTGACCAGGTTATCTGGCTGGAAAATGGAAAAATAAAAAAAGCAGGTAAATGTAGTGAAGTTGTAGGGCTGTACGAAGATTTCTGCAATCAGAAAAAGGTCGTACTTGAGAATATCAATGAGCCGCATGTGTTAAAAAAAGCGCATGAACAAGATTGTAGGATCACCTCTTTTATAATAAAAACCATTGATTGCAACGATGTAGAAACTCTTATCGACCCCATGGAGCCGATAGTTTTGGAAATGGAAATTGAGGTTATGGCTGATAATATAAATCCTAATTTCGGTTTTGCTATTATGAGCAATGAGGAAGAGATTCTTGGGGCCAGTCTTACAAATTATGACGGTTTGGAATTTGGCCCCTATTATATAGGCCAGACCCTTGTTGTTCGTTATGTATTAGACTTTTTGCCTTTACGTGTTGGTTCCTTTAAGATTGTAGGTGGAATTTCTGATGATACCGGATTATTATGGTATGATTTGAAGTATATTGGGCCTGTTACAACTGCATTAAGAAAAGGCATGGGCCGGGTTTCACTCAGAGGCTCCTGGGAAATAATCGCCCAATGATATTAAAAAGGATTTATTATCAGAGATATCAAAGGTAGGTTGTCTGGCATTGTTAAATATATATCTACCATAAATGAGATGGAAAAAAATACCGCAATAAGCCATGAATCAAAGTTATTTTAAGAGTTGGGAAGAATAATATGATAATCCAGCAGGCCTGTGGAGTTTTAGCCAGGAAGGGGGAAAGCGAGTTTGCCAGGGCAAAAACTATGGCAATATACCGATTATAACTCGCATCCCATAAATTGTATAAAATAACGCTTTTCACACAACAAGAGGCATGAACTATGGTTAATCCAAATAATATGGGCAAAAACTGGTTACAAGCAAACAAAAACAATTTTGGCAGCCCCTTTTATAACTTATTGAATTTCCTGTTAACTCTTCATAATAGCATTGAAAATCTTGAGCCGATTTCATGCCGGCAATATCGGCAGTATCTACAAGTCGGGTTCTTGAATGAAATGCCGTTTTCCATCACGTTGCCGGATGTCAAGGAAGAGGAGGATATCGTCAGCTTCATCAATGCGCTTGACCAGGCATATCTTTACCAAATGATTAATGGTGCTTTTGTCGGCCTTATTCGATACCTTTTACAACAAAAAGACAACATCTCACTTCTTGATTTTGGTACAGGTGCATCCTGCGGCCTCTATGGCGGACAATCTGGGCATACACTCTTTGATTCCATCGATACCCAGCACCTCCACTTTGTAGGTATTGACAATGTCCACAAACCAGGAGGGTCTGTTTTTAATAGCTCAACATACAGAAAATCGGATATTCTTTCTTTTACCTCAGATCGGAAATTTGACCTGATTACCGGTCACCATGTAATGGAACACTGCTATAACTGGGAAGCTGTAATAAAGCATCTCCACCTGCTCCTGAAAAAGGGTGGCTACGCCAGAATTGATTACACAACCGGCACTGCTTATTTTACCGGGCATCTCCACCTGCTCCTGAAAAAGGGTGGCTACGCCTATTTGTCTTTTCCCCGTTTGGGAGGTTTTTACGATACAACTTATAGATTAATGGCGCCTAAGGACCATTGTGCCAGCTTTGATCTTAACTCTCTGCAAAAATGTGGAGAAACAATAGGTTTGAAGCTTTGTCTGGCGGGTGCTTACCTGGACCCTAATTTTCGCTTCAGTTGGATGGGCAACTTGTTGCCGAAACTGATTGATCAAGAGATTGCTGATTGCTTTTATTCTCTTTGCGTCTCAATTGATGCCAAAAAACTGCTGGGCTTACATCTCTATGGCAACTATGTTATTTTTCAGAAAATATAATGATTTGGTAACCCCCTCTTAAAATGAAAAACTTTAGATAAACTGTTTCTCATGTATGGATCTTTAGACACAATTATTGGCAGAAACAGATTTTCATTAAGGCAGGAGTAGAATGAAATATCTTAATAAATATACTGTAGTTGTTATTTTCTCTTTGATTATTGTCAGCATGTTATTCTTTACCATTTACACACCCATTGAAGAGAACTGCAATAAAAAAATTGGTTTTTTTTCACCGAATTATCTTGATTCATTTGTTTCACAAGTTAATTTTTCAATGATAAATCTTTACCCTGTTCATGATAAAAAAAAGGGGTCTTTACGAATTAATCTGGATTCTGTTAAAAAAATTTTTGATTATGTTGGCAACTATAATCATCGCGTTCATTTGAATTTAGGGTCTGTAATTACTGACCTTAAAGAGCCTGAAGCCATGAATACTTATTATGAAAATGATCAGGGTACAAAGCTAACAAAAGTGTTCAATATTGCCTCTTCTCATAAGATTAGGAAAATAGTTTCACATGAAGAGATTGAACTGCGATTGTCAGGTTTGCCCGAGATGCTTAAAATTTATTATGGCAAAGTTGGGACTATTTTTATAGCTGATGAGCCTTTTTTGAACGGAATATCGAATAATGAAATTAATCGTGCAGTACGAACGATAAGAAAGTTTTTTAAAAAGAATGGTGTTGATGGATTGAAGTTTGGTACTATTTTTGCGGCGGGTCTTTTTGATTCGGATTTTGCAACACATATCAACCGGCAGATGATGAAGTATGTTGAAAATATAGATAAATATTATAAGGAGCATAAGTCTTTGTTGTCACAAACCGGCATTAAAGCACAAGGATTCAAAAAATGGATTGATATAATGAACAACTCAAGGCTCACAACTTATGACAGTGCTAATAATTTTTATACAGAAGGTGGTATACCGACAGAACTTGACGTTGTTTCTTTTGATTCATATTTATCAACGATGCTGTTTGATCGAATTCATGAACATACTTTGCATTACTTTAGTGTTTCACTGGGATGTGAATCCTGCCGGCAGTTTGAAAATATAACACTTTCAGAATTGAGAAAAAAACTCTCTTTTATTCAGGATGGTCCAATGAATTTAAAGAAGGATAATTACGAAAATGATAAAGCTTTGCTGGATGCAATATTTGAGTGTCGAATGGCAGGCAACCGGATACTTCTTGAAAGAGCTTTGCAGGCTTTACCCAAACAGCCAAGACTGATGCTGATAGGCGAATCCAGTGCTAACGGTGTTCTTGAATTCGACAGTGAAGGGAGGATTGAACCTGAACAACCCTGGCCACTTGTTGAAAAATGTATTCTGGATGAGGTCAAGCGCAGTTATCAATACTATATTGAGTCTTGCGGTTGGTTCAACGAGGGGCTGATGTATTTTTTATATCCAGACAGCCTAGATGTCTCTATTAATCAATTTATTCGTGGTGCTGAAGGGGCAAAGTCTGTCACTGATTTTATTTACAGCCATGTTAATATGAAGGAAAAACCGCTGGCACAGCCACATAATGCCTTGTAAAAATCAGCAGGTTGCAAAACTATATGCTGAATGAACATATACAGCAGATTTGAATCTGGATGTCCATTAGAGTATATTTATATTGAAAATTGTAAATCCAAATGATATTCATTTCTGAATGTAAATAATCTCTTATTTGGATTGACGTAAAAAACATATGGTAAAAAATATACTATTCATGAAACAGGTTATCACTCTTTTTTTTCAAATATATTATCATTGGAACCTTTTAAAAGGATTTATAACCAGAGATATTAAAGGCAGGTTTGCAGCTTCTTTTGGCGGACTTGTATGGACAGTTCTTACCCCTCTTGCTACGATTATTTCATATTTTTTTGTCTTTTCCCTTGTTTTAAGGCTTACTATAACTCCAGAAGAAACAGGTACTGATAAATTTGTGATTTTTTTTCTGTGCGGCTTTTTCCCATGGACATTGTTTGCCGAAAGTCTTTCCAAATCTGTTGGAATTCTGATTGGTGAATCAGCGCTTATTACAAAGGTTGTTTTTCCAGTTGAGCTTCTTCCAGTCAGTGCTGTTTTTACAACTTTTCTAATAAACAGTATTGGATTTGTAATTTTCCTATTTTATATGGCATTTAACGGATATTTAAATGCTAATTGGTTTTTCATTCCTGTTGCTCTTCTCATTGAAATGGTGTTTGTACTTGGTCTTTCATTTTTTTTGTCAGCTATTTGTGTTTTTATCCGTGACATAGGGGAACTGCTGAATATAGTAATAATGTTGTGGTTTTTTGGAACTCCTGTTATATACCCTTTTTCAATGGTACCTGAAGAATTTAAATTCATTTATTCTTTGAATCCCATGTTTGAATTTGTCAATTTTTTCAGAGACATTATTTTAATGGATACTGTTAATATTCATGCCTTGATGGTGATGTCTGTTTGTGCATTAATCTCTTATTGTTTTGGGGCATGGTTTTTTGTCCGATCAAAAGTGGCTTTTGGAGATGTTTTATAAATTTTTTGAATGGTTATAGGTAAAAGTTACATGCAAAATGAAGGAAGACTAGTACCATATCACTCCACTGACCTGACAGGAAGACGGGTCCTTGTTTTGGCACCCCATCCTGATGATGAAACATTCGGCTGTGGTGGCAGCATGATTCTTCACCGGGATGCCGGCGATCCCGTAAAGGTGGTTTTTCTTACTAATGGTGCTATGGGAGATATATCAAATCAATCAGATAAAGAGACTTATGTAGCTCTCAGGAAGAAGGAAGCTGAAAAAGCATGTGCAAATCTTGGAGTAATGGATTTAGAATTCTGGCCTTATGAAGACAGGTCTCTTGCAAGCTCATCAGGGGTATTAAAACAGATGATTGATTTGCTGGAGGATTTTTTGCCGGAACTGGTATATGTGCCATCACTTGTGGAATTGCATCCAGATCACCGTGCGGCAGCTTCTTTGCTGCTGAATGCGGTCAGAAATTTGATGATTGATTTTGATCTTGCATTTTATGAGGTTGGACAACCATTGAGTGTCAATACCCTGGTGGACATTACAAGTGTACTTGACAGAAAGTGCAAAACCTTTGATGAATATAAGAGTCAATTGCTTGAAAGACCATATGCAGATATCTGTAATGCTTTAAATAGGTTCAGAAGCCTTACTTTACCGGATAAGGTTACTCATGCTGAAGGATTTTCCTTGTGGAAAACCGACACCATTAAAAAACTTAATACTTTTTCTATCATTTATCATGATATTAATCGGTTCCTACCTGGTCCCTCAGATTGTCAGGCTGATTACGGTGATGTGGCTGTCTCTTTACCTGCAAATGATTTGTCGGCTGTTTCAATAATTGTCAGAACATATAACCGGCCTGAACTTTTAAAAGAAGCATTATTAAGCATTTCACAACAGACCCATGGTAATATAGAGTGTGTTGTGGTTAACGATGGTGGTGTAGATGTTAGTCAGGTTGTTGATCAATTCAAAACAACCATGATGATTAATTACATTGCACATGATTTGCAGATGGGTAGATCTGTGGCTGCCAATACAGGGCTTGCAAATATAACCGGCGCCTGGGTAATGTTTCTTGATGATGACGATCTGTTTTTTCCCGAGGCTGTAAAGGTGCTTTTGGCTGAGGCGAATAAATCCGGTGCTTCAGTTGTTTATGGTCAGGTGATTTGTAAAAAATATGATAAAAATCATATGCTTGACAAAGATCATGCGCCGATGTTGTTTGCTAAACCCTTTGATTCAGAGCTGTTGCTGTGCTGTAATTATATTCCTTTTAATGCTTTGTTGATAAAAAAAACAGCCTTTGAAAAAGTAGGCAATATTGATCAGACTCTGGATCTGTTTGAAGATTGGGATCTGTTAATCAGGTTTGCTGAACAATACCGGTTTAGCTACATACCTGAGCTTGTATCGGAGTATCGCTCGTTTGAAAATTCAACTGTTATTGGCGGCCGTTTTAAAGAAGAGCAAATCAATATGGCCTACAACCGCATAGTTGGAAAAAATTGGGATGTTTTAAATCCTGCAGTAATAAAAAAATATGCTGACTACATGGTTGAACTTCATGCCTTTAGCAATGAAAAAAAAATAGAAAACATTACCCGGGAATTCAATAAGCAAATAGATGAATTGGAAGAGAAAATTGCAGTCAGGGATGAGTTGCTCAGCGTCAGGGAGAAGCAGATATATGAATTGGAGGGGAACATTGCAATCAGGAATGAGTGGCTCGGCTCAAGAGAGCAGCAAATAGATGCGTTGAAGGCCGAAGTCAACTCTTTGATTAACTCAACCTCCTGGAAGATCACCAAACCGATACGATTTTTGAAAAGAAGTTTTCAAACATTAATTAATATTGCTACATATAAAGCTTTTGTCAGGTCCCTGCCATTGCCTGAAACAGTCAGAAGTCTTTTGCGAAAATATTACTACGACCTTCAGGCCGGAGCAAACAGGCGAAAAAAGATTATAACAACAGGAGCAAAGAGCAATTTGTTTGTAAGCATTATTATTCCTGTTTATAACCATGCTGATTATATTCATAAATGTATCAGCACTGCTTTAAATCAAACCTATGATAATATTGAGGTGATTGTTGTCAATGACAGCTCGACAGATTCAAAAGTTGAAGACATCTTAAGTGAATTTGTCAACTGTAAAAAATGTAAAATTATACATAATAGAGTTAATTCAGGGATCTCAGAAACTCAAAACAGAGGACTTTTTGCTGCAAAAGGTGATTTGATAGCTTTTCTTGATTGCGATGATTACCTGGCATTGGATGCTGTCCAGTCTGTGGTTGATCTGTGGTCTCCAGAAACAGTTTACGCATATAGTGACAGAATTTATATCGACTCTCAGAATAAGGAAGTAAGTAAAGTAAGTTTTATTGAATTACCTAAAGAGGATATGCTGGTCGAGCAACTGGATGGTAAAATGTATGCCAGCCATCTGAAGGTAATTCACCGCAGGGTGTTTGAAAAAGTAGGGTTGTTTGATTCGGTGTTTGACGCTGCTCAGGATTATGAATTTTTGATGCGGGCAGCCTTTCATTTCCCTTCCAGTTCCTTTCTCCATGTCCCCCATTTTATTTATTACCATCGCTGGCATGACAACCAGCAGACCATAACCGGTAAAAAGAAGCAGGATATAGCCATAAAAAAAGCCAGTAATCAGGCAAAGTTTAGAATGGCAGTTAGAAATGGTGATTATCATAAAAAGGTGAGTTTTCTGGTCCTCTCTTATGGTAAAGAGGACCAGACTTTGAACTGTATTAAAGCGATTAAGAAGACAGTAAAAATTCCCCATGAAATTATCCTGTTGGATAATGGATCGAAAAAGGAAACTGTTGATTTTATAAAAGAACACATTGAAGGCATTGAAAATGTTCGAGTATGCTATGAAAGTGAAAACCATGGTCCTGCTAAAGGGCGACTCAAGGCTATGCAGTATGTTTCTTGCGATTATGTTATTTCTTTGGACAACGACATTGAGGTGTGCCAGGGCTGGCTGGAAGAGATTTTGCTCAGGGCGGATGAGAGTGACGATATAGGCGCTGTCTGTTGCCGGGTTACATTCCCCAACCATACTCTGCAGTTTTCAGGGGGATGGCTCAAGACAACAGGCATTCGTGTGAAACTTGGTTTGTTTGACCAGGGAAAGAACGTTTTTGATCTGACTGCCATGCGGATGCGAGAGTGTGACTGGGTACCGATCGGGGCGACCCTGTATAAAACAGATTTTCCTGTGGACCCAAAATATCCTAATGTTTTCGAAGATATTGCTGTATCATCTGCTTTAAAGGCAAAAGGGAAAAGAATGGTGAATTCCCCTGCTTCTTTGGCCATTCATCATCACATAATGTTTGACAGAGTCAGAAGCCAGAAAGAGAAAGAATATCTCGAATTTAGGTATAAACCTGAACTTATGTTGAAATGTATTAAGAGATACTATGAGCAGTATAACCTGGTGATTGACGATGACTACGTTTTTTCAGTCAACAATCTTAAAGGTGCCAGTGATGATGAGATTATTGCTGCTCTGGCAAGACTTTA
>Ga0257119_1001035_pt1 | contig 21266 bp, 17 predicted proteins | sample SI112_200mmetaG_FD_190179 | JGI IMG/M metagenome (GOLD analysis project Ga0257119, IMG submission 190179) | Marine microbial communities from Saanich Inlet, British Columbia, Canada - SI112_200m | ecosystem: Environmental > Aquatic > Marine > Inlet | place: Canada: British Columbia | collected... | reverse complement strand
TGCCGACGATCGTGTCAAAAAAGTTGAGCTTAAAGATTTCTTTGAAAAAAAAGAGTGGAAAAATCAAAAGTCTTTGATGTTCAGGTTTGTAATTCAAGACGAAAACAAGACGCTACAAAAGAAAGAGATTGACGAAGTTTCTAACAAGGTTATTGAAGCAGTAAAAACTATAGGCGCAGAAATTAGATGAAAAAATTGAATGCCTTGTTTGGTTATGGGTTTCTAGGTGGGCTTGTAATTTTAGTTGATCAACTAACTAAATGGCTTGCACTGACCAAAGTTGCCGAGCCATTCAAGTTTAATCAGTTTGTATCATTTAATGTTTGTTTTAACCGTGGTATTTCGTGGGGAATGTTAAACTCGGATTCTACAAATGTTTTTGTAATTGTGACATTTTTGATTTTTTTGGTTTGTTGTGGTTTTGCGTGGCATGCCTATAATCAGTTTAAAAATGAAAAATCTGTAGTGCTTGAGACACTTATAATTTCTGGAGCCATCTCAAATATTATTGATAGGTTTGTTTATAGCGGAGTTGTGGATTTTATTGTGCTTTCGTATAACGGGTGGGCTTGGCCGACTTTTAATATAGCTGATGCTGTTATTGTTTTTGGAGTATTTTCTTTGTTGTTTGTTGAAACTTTTGGAAGGCAAAAATAAGAACAGTTTAATCCGTTCGAAGATACCCATTCGATGCGTCCTGCGGACTTACTCAGGGCGAACGGAAAGCAAGATTGACATTGAATTTGTTTTTGGATAATTGTAGAAAGTTACTCACCGTTCGTACTGAGCGGAATGAGCAACGCGAATGAAGTCGAATGTATACGAACACAAAAGAATGCCCGATAGTCCTGAGGTATAATGCCGAGTCGAATGGGATCCATGCGAATGGCAAGGAAGAGAGGTTTTGAATTTGTTTTTGGATAATTGTATAAAGTTCCTCCCTGTTCGTACTGAGCGGAATGAGCAACGCGAATGCAGTCGAATGTATATGAACACAAAAGAATGCCCGATATTCCTGAGGTATAATGCCGAGTCGAACGGGATGTATGCGAATGGCAAGGAAGAGAGGCTTTGAATTTGTTTTTGGATAATTGTAGAAGTTACTCCCCGTTCGTACTGAGCGGAATGAGCGATAGCGAATGCAGTCGAATGTATTCGAATGTGATCGTTTAGTTTGAGTTATGCTTATATTTTGGAAGATTTTAAGATGAAAAATAAAAATATATTTTATAAAATCTTAACCCTTGGCCCAATAGGATATTTGCCAGCTCCTGGTACAATAGCAACCATATTAACTGGCCTTCTTATATGGGTGATAAAGCCGCAGGGAATTTATTACACGGTTTTTGCGTTTGTTCTGTTTGTTTTAACGCTAAAGCCTTTTACAAAGTGCAAAAAGTTGTTAGAAGATTCAGACCCACCAGAAGTTGTAATGGACGAAGTGTGGGGAACAATTATAACCTTTGCCGGAATTTTGATTTCGATAAAGTCAATAATATTGGGTATTGTAATATTCCGGTTTTTCGATATTTCAAAAATATGGCCAATTAATAGGTGTGAAAAAAGGAAAGGCATAAATGGAGTTTTAATGGATGATGTTGTTGCTGGGTTATTGGCCAATCTTGTTTTACGCTTGTGCTTAATATGGATTTAAAGCAACGTTTTTTTTCTATGTTTGATTTGGCATCAAAAATTTTTTCGCCGCCAATTTGTTCTTGCTGCAAACAATTTTTACATGAACGTTCTGTTTTTTGTAATTCTTGTGATAAAAAGATATCTCCAATAATTTCATTGCCATTGAAAATTACGCAATCAAGGCAGATGCGAATTATGGCTGTTTGCGAGTACAAGGAGCCTGTGCGTTCGTTAATTTTGGCAAAACGATATCGAAATTGTCTGTCTAGTAATCAGCTTGCACAGCTAATTTGGGAGAAAACGTTTTTAAAAAACATGGAGTATGACTTATTGGTTCCGGTTCCATTGCATTGGACTCGCTCTGCTAAGCGAGGGTTTAACCAGGCAAATGTTATGGCCAATTATTTGAGCAAAAAAAGTGGCGTAGCTGTTGTAAACTTAGTAAAACGTTGTAGACAGACAGGTTATCAGGCTGGGTTGAGTGCAGAAAAACGTTATGAAAATGTTAAAGATTCATTTGTTTTATGTGATAAAAAAGAAGAGTACAAAGGGAAAAAAATTGTAATAATAGATGACTTGGTAACAACCGGTGCTACAATAAGAGCTGTTGCAAAATCACTTTTGCCTCTAAAGCCCAAGTCGATAATCGCTGTTGTTGCAGCCAGAGTGGTTTAAGATTATAATATTTTTACCAAAATTGAATAGTTGATTGTAGGTATTATAAAAAATTAAAAAAGGGGTCTAATAACATCATAGAGAAATAGAAAGCGTACTGTAAATTAGGTGTAGGTTTTTTTTGTAAATTATGATACGATACCATACCATGTATGGGTTTGTATAATTGTTAATTGTAAAACTAAAAAGGGTTTTTACTATGAGCAAAACGCATAACAAGACATTGTTATATGTTGGACTGTTATCAATCGCATTTTTACCAGCATGCGATTTTTTCAAAAGTGACGACAAAAAGGCTTCTGCAAAGCCGGATACACATGTTTCTAAGGACGATAAAGATAAGGGGCAAGTCCTTTTAACAATTAAAGGTGAACCAGTAGTTAGAGAAAAAGATTTTCAACAGTACTTTGAAACTTTCTTAGAAACAAATCCTCGCATAAAACAAATTATGCACTTAATGCCAGATGCAAAAAAAGGTATCTTTATGTCCATGACAACAGAAGAAGTTCTTCTAGCATGGCTGAAGGAAAATGGCATTGACAAGTCTGAAGGCTTTAAAAACGAACTAGACAAAGCAATGAAGGTTGTTGAGCGTAATTTGAGAGTTCAACTTGCAGCAAAGAATTTTGAGGAAAAGCATCCAGTTAAAGTCGACGAAAAAGATGTCAAAAAACATTATGAAGAAAACAAGCATGTTCCTGGAATTATGATTGCTCCAGGTGGAACAAAAGCTGAAGGTGTAGAGTTTGACAATAAAGATAAGGCCGAAGATTTCTTAAAAGAAGTTAAGAATGAAAAAGACTTTAAAAAGTTTGCTGAAAGCAAAAAACTAACAGTAAAAGACTTTGGCATGGTCAACGATATGAGACATGATGTTAAAGAAGATCTTAGAAAGAAAATTCTAGATATCGACAGAACTCCTACAAAGAAGATGTTTGAAGTAGATAAAAAGTTCTGGGTTGTATTTGCAGAGAAAAAAGAAGATGCAAAACATCATCCATATGACGCAGTTAAAGATCAAATAAAAGAGCGTGTCAGAATTGATAAAACAACCACAATGTTCAAAGACGAAGTTGATAAGCTCAAAAAAGATTATGATGTCAAAGAAAATGAAGAGTATTTTGACAAAAAAAATGAAGAAGATAAAAAAGACGTTAGTAAGCATTTAGAAGATGATGAAAACGGGGCCGTAAAAACAGAGCCAAAAAAGGCTTAAGGCATAAGTAAACAATATTAGTAAGATAGTTTTTTAAAAGGGGAATATGCCTGATTGGCTGTTCCTCTTTTAAATTTATCGGGGTTTAAATAATGAACAGCATTGTTAGAGTATTTGGTATTTTTTTGTTGTGTTGCTTCTCTTTATGTGTTTCGTCACAGAAAATTGGTTGCGGTGACATTCTCTCTGGAACTTATGATGTAAACAAGGTTATTGTTGTTTTATATGGCGGGGATGGAATAGAGATTGTAACTAAGGCGGACTGTGACAGAAATCCTCTTGGACAAGGAAAGATGACTCCGGAGGAGATTGTTGTAGAACGGCTTATGAGTCAGGACGCTCAAAAGCTTAAAATATCAGTTGACGACAATTCGGTTGACCGTTATTTAGCTAGGATTCAGAAACAGTTTGGAATAACTTCTGAGCAGTTAGATGATATTTTTAGAGCAGCTGGTTATACAAATGAAGAGGGCCGCGAACATTTTAGGCGTTTTCAGGCTATTCAGATTTTAATAGAGCATAAAGTAAAATCAAAAATTGTTATCCAAAAAGAGAAGGTTGAAGCTTATTACAATGAAAATCCTGTTATTCAGGAAGCAACATGTGTTTTACAGCGTGGAGTTGTTCCTTTGTTGAAAAACAAAACAGAGAAAGAACAGTTAGAGGTTATAAAAAATAGAATAAATCAAAATAAGATTTTAAAACGAGCTGATTGGGAAGAGCCGTTTTCTATGGAAAAAAGTTCTGTAGCAGAATCGATGCTCTATTTATTCGAAAAAAAAGAAGGATTTATTTCTGAACCAAAAGCTTTGCCTGGGCAAGGATTTGAGGTCTTTCGGGTAAAAAGCTGTACACCTGAGAGGAATATTCCTTTATCTGAGCGATATGCAGAAATTTTAGATAAACTTAGATTTCCTTTGTACGAAAAACATTTGGAAGAGTATAAAGACGATTTGATTAGCAAGGCATCGATTAGTATTTTGGACCAAAGCTATTTTTCTCAAGAATTTTTGGGAAAAATAAAGGAATAAATTTTTTATTAAACGTTTTCTTCTTGTTCCCTCGCTTGTTCATACAAAGCGAGGGATTTTTTTATTAACTCACTTTTTGAATCGTTAAGCTCAGTTTTTGCTGAAAAGTATGTTTCTAAAAGTTCTTCAAGTGGTGTATGTGATGAAACGGACATTCGTTTTGTTCTAGTTGTAGCTTTTATAATCGGAATTATACCTACAATGTGCCATGCGGTTAGGCATGCTTTTTGTATTTTAATCAAATCTACAGAGTCTTTTTTTCCTTCGGGGACATGGTAAATAATTTTTACAATAGCCTCATTTATTTTATGTTTTTTTATTTCGTTTAAAATGGACTCAGTTTGATTTTTATCTTTTCCAATTTTTACTTCAATTTGAACGAATGGCCTTGTAGGTGTTTTTATAAATTCATAAGAAGTTGTTTTGTTGCTTTCTATTGATACTATACAAAAACCTTTATCTTCGTTTCTTTCTCCAAAGTCTATTCTTTCTACAGAGCCTGAGTAAATAATTGGTATGCCATTTTTATTTAGATTTTGATGGCGGTGCAAGTGTCCAAGGGCTACGTAGTCAAATGGTTTTATTGCAAGCTGAGACGGCAGCAGTACTGGGTCTGCTCCATAAATTGCGCGTTTTTCTGAGCCCGAAAATACCCCAGAACTTATTGTAAGGTGTCCGGCCAAAACAGCGGGGAGTTTAGGGTCAAGTTTATCTGCAAGATTAGATATTATATCTCCAACAGCCTTGGAGATATATGTTGTTATTTCGGTTGCAGTTTTGTCTAAATGTTTTGATGATACTGCTATAGAGTTTCGTGTTGGCCATGAAATGCCGACAATTTGTATTGGTCCGCTTTTAGTTTTAAGAGTTAGTATTTGTGGCTTTGAAACAAAATGAAAACCATCAAGTGGAAGGTCTCCAAAAACCTCAAGACTTGTTGCTTTGCCAAAGCTTAGAGGATGGTCATGATTGCCAACAATAAGAACAATAGGAATTTTGGCTTTATGAAGTTGCAAAAGATTTTGCATGAAAAATTTTTGTTGTGTCGGCGTTGGATGAATTGTTTTATACGCATCCCCACAAAAAAGAAAAAAATCTACGTTCTTTTCAATTGCTGTATCTACACAAAATTTGAACGCTTTGTTAAAGTCCAAAAGACGAGAATGAATTCCCGTCTTTTGATCTATTTTTCCGTAGTTTTCAATTCCGAAATGTGTATCTGCTGTGTGTACAAATTTTATCATATTACTCGGTTGAGATTGTTGTTGCGTCTTTGCTTTTTATTGCGCCAATAAATGGTGCTTCATCCTTATTTTCTTTTTTGTTGCTTGTTGTTTTTCCAATTATTTTATTTGCATAATCAGCTTTGTTTTCTTGTCTTGACCGTGCAATTGCCAGAGCATTTTCTGGAACGTTTTTATTTATAACAGAACCTGCGGCTGTAAATGCTCCTTTTCCTATTTTAATTGGTGCAATCAGACTGCTATTGCTTCCTATGTAGGCATTGTCTTCGATTTTAATTTTATTTTTTTGTTTTCCATTGTGGTTGCATGTTATTGTTCCGGCCCCGATGTTTACGTTTGATCCAATAGTTGTATCACCGATGTAAGATAGATGTTTAGCCTTTGTATTTTGTCCGATAATTGATTTTTTTATTTCTACGAAATTTCCAATAGTGGCATTGGGCTTTATTTCGGAGCTGTTTTTTATGTGTACAAACGGACCAACTTGGGCATTGTCATAAATTTTTGAATTGACAATGTAAGAGTAAGGCAAAACGGTAACGTTATCTTCTAGTGTTGAATTTAATATAATCGAATGAGATCCAATTGTGCATCCTTTTCCAATTGATGTTGTTCCGAGTAATTGTGAACCAAGACAGACTCTTGTTCCCGCGCCAATTTTAACGTCGGAATCAATGTGTGCGTTTTGTGCTAGTTCAAAGCGAACGCCTTCTCCCATCCAAAAACGAATCAATTGGGATCTTTTAATTTGTTCTGCTGCCCAAAGTTCGTACATTGTATTTATTCCACGGATACAGTCAAATGGAACAGAAACAGTTTTTATTGTGTGCTTTTTTTCACCAGCAAGTCTTACTAAATCAGTTAAATAAAATTCTTTAGAAATTGAATCTTTTGGAATATCGTCAATTGCTTTTTCCAAAAAATCTTTTTTTACCAAATAAATTCCGCCATTAATCCAACAGCTTTCACTTACGTCATCGCCGGTAAAGTTTGCAGGTTCTACAATTTTTATAATGTTTTTTTCTTTTATAACTCTACCGTAATTTGCAACCAAAGGATCGGAGTGATTAGCTGTTACAAAGCTTATTGTTGCATTGTTTTTTGTGTGCTCATAGCAAAGCTTTTCTATTGTTTCTGCGTGTACTAGCGGAGCGTCTCCGTTGATTATTAAAATGTCGTCAGCCGACCATGTTTTTTTTGAGCACAAAAGGGCGTGACCTGTTCCTTTTTGTTCTTTTTGCTCTACAAAGGTTATATCTTTGAATTTGTATCGATCCAGGGCCTTTTTGATTAGATCTCCTTGATATCCAATAATCATTGTGATTGGCATATCAAGTTCGTCCAGTAACTTGGTTGGGTAAGAGACCATTTCTCGACCACAGATTGGTTCTAACAACTTTGATCGTCCAGTTTTTAGGCGTGTTGATTTTCCTGCTGCAAGCACTATGCCTTGGATGTTATTTTTTTGCATGATCTCTCCTTATAATAAGGTAAATTTTATTTGTTTATTTTTTGCTTTTTTCATATTTAATTTGCTTATTTATTAATTTGATCGAAAAAACATTAATTAGATATACGGTATTATGGCAAATCATTCAAGTAAAAATATAAAACAATATTGCATATTGCGTTGTATTAAGTGTTAAAAGGAAATACTAAAGGAATGGGTGGCAAACAAAGTTCTTTAAAAAATAGCAGAATTGTTTATTATGGTAACTACGTAAAATTCTGTTTAGAACAATCGAATAAAACAGAGTGTTTTCATGGAGAGATGGCTGAGTGGTCGAAAGCGGTTGCCTCGAAAGCAATTATTCCAAGAAATTGGAATCGTGGGTTCAAATCCCACTCTCTCCTCCATTTTTGGTTTACAAATAATAAGCTAGAAGCAGTAATGTTAAAAATTGGGTTTGTATCATGTTGAAAAAAGTCTACATAGTATCAATTCTAGTCCTTCTCTCTAATTCTCTTTGTTTTTCCATGTCATATGACAATCGTTATTTTCCTCTTTTGCAGAGACCGTTTTTTAAAACGGTTGAAAAACCGTCAAATTTTATGGGTAATGCATTTATTTTTACCGGTGACAAGGCCTTTAACAAGCATGGTAATGATAAAAATTCTGATGGGACCGATTATTCTGCTATGGAATTTTTTGGTAAGTATGACCAGTCAACGGTTGCAGATGCGATGGTTGAGGCTGGGATTTTGGATACATCTCCTTTGGGGCACTGGAGTTCTGTTGGAAAAATATTGTGGGATGCACAGCAAAAAGTAAGAGCCCAAGGAGCTTCATTTGCATTTGATAAGTCTTTGAATAAAAATTGGTCTTTTGGATTTTCTTGTTTTGTAATGAATCTAAATTCTGACGTGGAATTTTCTTTAAGTAAGGATGCAGATTCGTCGTTTCCATTGCAAGGGGATAGGGACGAAATAGAAAGAATTCGATTTAATATGAACAATCTTCTTGGTATAGAGGGTGAGCAGTATGGTACTGCTGGGCTTGGAGATTTTGATTTTTACGTGCAATATGGCCTGCTTAGAGAATATTTTTTAAAGTGCAAAAAAGTTGATATGGGACTACGTTTAGGCTTGCTTATGCCATTGGGGACTGTTACCAATAATGATTGCCCAACTTCGTTGCCATTTGGTGGGAACGGACATTGGGGAGTATATTTTGGAACCAACTCGGAATTTGAGTTAAAAGAAGATTTGTCAGTTGGTGTTATTTTGAGACTAATTTCCAGATTTGAAAAAAAAGAAGAAAGGCGTTTGCCTAGCCAGGGGGAAGTTCCTATGTACGCGGCTCTTCTGGGTGATGTTAAGATTGTGCCAGGGTTGACAACGGTTGTTTCCCCGTATTTTGTTTTTAATGATATTCGTGATGGGCTTGGTTTGCAATTGCGGTATACATTTGTGCATCATAGCCGAGATCATTGGGCAGACTGTAGGGTAAACAAGTCGGTGCAAACTAAATTTAGCGATGTTGAGGAATATTCTGCGTGGTCTTCTGAGTACGCTTCGGTGAATGTTTTTTATGATTTTAGCCAGTTGGAAGAAGGAGCAACATTTGCGCCCACATTTTCTTTTGAGTGGGATATTCCTATTAATTTTCTTGCGTCATACCAGTTTAATAAAACGCATAGAATTTCGCTTGGAGTAGGTTTTTCATTTTAATAAATTGAGGGTATAAAAAGTTATGAAAGTTAAGAAAATATTTAAGTTTTTACCTGCGAGAAGATTTTTTAATTTTTTCTCAAGGGATATGGCAATTGATTTGGGAACTGCAAACACTCTTGTTTTTACCAAAAACGATGGAATCATTTTAAACGAACCTTCTGTTGTTGCTGTAAGTGCGATTAGCAGGCAGGTTCTTGCAGCGGGAAAAAGGGCAAAGGAGATGCTTGGCAAGACCCCAGAAAGTATAATTGCATCTCGGCCATTAAGAGACGGTGTTATTGCTGATTTTGAATTGACAGAGGCGATGTTGCGTTATTTTATTCGTGAAGCAAATCATAATCGTTACACACTTACTCGGCCTCGTATGATTGTTGGTGTTCCTTCCGGAATTACGCAAGTTGAAAAACGTGCCGTTGAAGATTCTGCGCGTCAGGCTGGTGCAAGTCAAGTTCACACAATTATGGAGCCAATGGCGGCTGCAATTGGTGCTGGATTGGCTGTTCATGAGCCTTGTGGAAGCATGATTGTTGACATTGGTGGCGGGACGACAGAGGTTGCTGTTATTAGCTTGAAAAATGTTGTGTTTTGTCGCTCTATAAGAGTTGGTGGCGATGAAATGGACAGAGCAATTGTTCAATATGTAAAGAGAAAGTACAATTTGCTAATAGGTGAGAGAACAGCTGAAAAGGTAAAGATACAAATTGGATCGGTGATGCTTGATAGGCCGTCAGAAAGCATGCCTGTAAAGGGGCGAGATCTTGTTACGGGTGTTCCAACAACTATAACTTTAACATCGGCTGAGGTAAACGAATCTTTGCTTGAAACAATTGCAAGTATTGTTGATGTTGTGCGGATTGCTCTTGAAAATACACCACCTGAATTATCATCTGACATTGTTGACAATGGAATTGTTATGGCAGGGGGCGGGGCTTTGCTTCGTGGTCTTGATAAATTAATATCAAAAGAAACTGGCCTACCGGTACACTTAGCAGAAGATCCTCTTTATTGTGTTGTAAAGGGTGCGGGAAAGGTTCTTGAAGAACTAGATTTTTTCTGGGAAGCATTAATGCACTAAGGGATAAATGGTGGTCAAAACAAAAGGTATAGCGTTAAAAAAGCGACATGGTCAAAACTTCCTTCGAGATGTTGGAGTTGTTTCTAACATAATTAGCGGAGCGGATGTTGAGCCAAATGCGTCAGTTTTGGAGATTGGTTGTGGCGATGGGTTTTTAACCAATGCGATTTTGTCAGAAAAAATTGAGCGTTTATGGGGCTTTGAAATTGATGATGAATGGGCTGAGCATATTAGAAAAACCATTTCGGATAAAAGATTTACGCTTTTTGAGAAAGACATATTAGAATTTGATTTTTCAAGGTTGGAGCAGCATTCTCCGTGGGTTTTACTTGCAAATTTGCCTTATCATATTACTTTTCCAATTTTATTTATGATACAGCAGTTTAGGCATTTGTTTTCGCATGGTGTTATCATGGTCCAAGAAGAGGTTGCGCAAAAGTTAGTAAAAACAAAAGGGCGGGGTTATGGGTTTAATTCGTTGTTTTTTCAGAGATATTTTGACTTAAAGCTATTAGAAAAAATTTCTCCTGAGGCTTTTCGCCCAAAGCCAAAAGTTTTTTCTCGATTATTATTTTTTTCACCTAAAAGCAAGGTTGCCAAGATTGCTGATGAGCAAGAATTTTGGAGATTCATAAAAGTTTGTTTTCAGTTTCCTCGTCGTACACTTAAAAATAATTTGTTACAAACGCATTATGATTCTTCAAAAATAGATGACAAAATTTTGTCTTTAAGGTCTCAACAGCTTTCTGTGGAAGATTTTATTTCCCTGTGGAATTTAATTAAATAATCCATACAGAAGGAAGCTCTGTTATTCCTTTATAATAACTTTCTAACGTTGTGTTTCTTAGAACATCTCTTCGTTTTTTTGATCGCAGAATTTTGTTTGCCTTATGGTGTATTTTTTTCATGTGTCGTTTGTAATTTTTGTGTGTTTGGTTTGTTGGTTTGTATGAAAGCGCTGTTTCCCGAAGTTTGTTGAACTCGTCTTTTTTAAGAAAGTGTTCTATCTGGTGCAAGGAGCGGTCGTTGTTGTCATAGAAGACAATAAGTTCCTGTTCTGGTCTGAAGTCAGCCGTGATGTTGCTTGTTGGGAAGGATAGATTGTTTATTTTGTCTACAAGCATTTCTGAAAATGCGACAATTGGCAGCGGATACATTGGAAAATCTTCCCTGTACCAATTTGAAACCCATCCAAAATACCATAGCTCTATGTGTCCTGGATCACAGCTATATTTTGATTTTCTTGGATAAAAAAGTTTAGAACATGGTCGTTTTGCTGTTCTTATACGAATCTGTGACAGTTTTTCTGGAACTGTTAACTTTGGATAATCTCTAAATTTTTTCTTTGAAAATGAACTACTTTGACCAAAGCAATCAAGCCCTTGTATGCGGTCTGATTCAGAGTAAAAATGATATATTTTTTTAAACATAGGATGCTTGATCATATAATCGGTTTCGCGTTGAACCGGCATTCCCAAACAAATTAACTCGTCTATTACAAACGTTGGTTTAATGCCTATTTCTTCTTGTATTATCGCTAGGTTTAAAACTAAGTTTGGTCCATGGCTGAATCCGACTATTCTTATTTTTGGTTCAATTCCTTTTTTTCTGTATTTTTTTAGCTCTTTCTCAAGTTGTTCCCAAAAAATATTGGCTTCTCGGTCTCGCATTTTACAACTTATAAGGCCAGACCATCCATATGTATAATAATGATTGGTGCACTTTGTGCCCTTGTATATTTTGTTTGATTTTTCCTGGATGTGTGCAAGAAGTTCGGCTGGAGTACAGGCAACCTTTTTGGTCATATCGATTTTTTTAAGTCCAATTTCCTGTATAGGGTGTGTTTCATAAAAAAATGGATCTTCTCTTTTTATCTTGTTTAGGTACATGTAAGAAGAGTTTTCTACTTTGTCTCTGAACATTCTAAATAGTGTTCCAATTGATGGATCCGGTGTTATTGATCCGTGAATGAAAATTGTTATCCATGTTTCGTTATTATCTTTTTTTTGAGTTGTTTTTTTTACAATGTTTACAGGAATGGATATTTTTTCATTTCGTTTTAGTTCTGGAGCTTGTTGTTTAATTGCTTTTTTATCAGATTTTTTGGATTTGTTTTTTGTCTTTTTTGCAACATCTACGGGGATAGTTTTTTTTTCATTTTGTTGTTTTATTGTTGCGGGAGTTTGCTGTTTAACTGCTTTGTTGTCAGATTTTTTTTGTTTTGCTTTTTCGAATTTGGTTAGTTTTTCTTTTATTTCAGTTTTTTGTGAAATGGGGAATAGAAGTTGTTCTGATAGTTCTAGTGATCCGAATAAAAATGAAAAGCAACAAGATATGTAGATAATAAAAGATAATATGCTTTTTTTCATTCTGTCCTTTCCTTGTTCTATTGTCTTTATTTGAGCGTATTATAATTTTAGATAATACAACAAATAAATAATTTCTGAAGTTTAAATTGGCAAAAATATTGGAATCTTTATTATCATCGTGCTATATCTTGAGCTACATGAAGATATTTATTTTTTGTGGGAGATTACAGATGAAGTTTATAATTGGTTTTTTTGAACAGATAAAAAAAACATATTTTGTTCTCATTGATTCTATTCGTTGTTGGTGGTTAATTAGGAAAATGCCAAAGCCAATTGTAACTTTTTTTGGTAGTAAATATACAAAGCCTAATGATCCTTATTATATTCTTGCAAGGGATATTGCAACGGATCTTGTAAGAAGTGATAGATCTGTTTTGACTGGTGGAGGACCAGGAATTATGCAGGCGGCAAATCTTGGGGCATCAAAGAGAAAAAATGGCTTGTGGAGTGCGGGTGTTATTGTAAAGGGTCTTCCTGAGCCTGCAAATATTTATTCTCAAAAGTATTTGCGAATAAACTCATTAGATGTCAGAAAAAAAACACTAATTTTTAATTCTTGTGCTCTAATTTTCTTGCCTGGTGGCTTTGGCACGTTAGATGAATTTTTTGTTGTTGCCTTGTATGCGCAATTAAAATATCTAAAAAAAACATGTATTGTGCTTGTCGGAAAAAAATATTGGAATCCGTTGTTGAAATGGATAGATAATACGGTTTATAAAAGCTCTCTTGTTGGGGCAAACGAGATTCCAGTTTTTAAAGTTGCCGATACTGTTGAGCAAGCGGTAAAACACATCACGTGCCATCTAGACGATATATCTTAGCGAATTTATTAATATTGCTTTGAAGATATTGAATTTGTCTGTTCGGATGGATATTTTCGAACGGTGCAAGCAAACTTTAATACATTCGATTTCGTTCGCAAATGCTCACTACACTCAGTACGAACGGGTATAGAATGTAAAATTGATAAACTCCGTTCGCACTTGTACGTTTATTTATAGCATGTAAAAAAGTTTAAAATCCGTTCGTACTGAGCGAAAAGAGCAACGCGAATGTAGTCGAACGTATACGAATGTACTAGTTTTATCTTTTTGTTCTGAATTTTTCGATTTACTGTGTTGGTTCAGGACCGGCTAAATGGGCAAAGAGAATATCCATTCGCCCTGAGTAAGCCCGAAGGGCGCATCGAATGGGCCTCTTCGAACGGATTAATTTTATGTTTGTGACTTAGGGTTTTATTATTTTTAGTGTTTGAAGTCCTTTTATTAGGCTATCTTTACCTTTATATAAAATTGTTTTAAAGCCCAAAGATTTTGCTGTTCGTGTATTTTTTCTTGAGTTGTCTATAAAAACTACATTTTTATTTTTTGTTGGCATCTTTTTTTCAAAAAAATCCTTTTTATGTTTTGAAGAATAATCTTCAGAGGCTTTTGTAAAATGTTTTTCTTTAAAATATTTGAAAACCTCTGGGTTTTTTTGCTCGAGGTCTTTGTATGTTTTTTCTCCGATATTTGACATTATGTGCATTGGATAGCCATATAAATAAAGATCTTTGACCATTTCTACTGTGGAAGGGATCATTTGTTGGCAGTTTAGAATTGTAATCATGTCATTTCTATATTCTTTGAACTCTGGATATAGCTCTGATAGTTTGAAAAAACATGCTTCTGGTGTTCTATATTGTTTATATATTTTTATAGAGTTAAAAAGAACTGAAGGCTTTATGAGCATAAAAATTAATTTTCTTTTATTTTGAACATTGAAAAACTCTTTTATTAATCGTGAGAATGAAAACCTAAAAAGAACTCCGTGAATATCAAAAACGATAAGTGTATTTTTTGGTGTTAGAAGCATAAATTCATTTTCTGGTCCTTTTGTGAAAAAAGTTTTACCAATAAAATATGTCGAAATTCCTACTGCCAGAGCTGGCAGTGCGAGTATATAAAAATCCATTATTTTCTCCCCTTTTTTTGTCTCCCAATTTAACTTTATTTTAGCAGATGAGATGTCTTGAATGTAAGATTTTTAATCTTTTTATTTTATGGCTTTTAAGTCTTTTGGTTTAAGAAAAGGAGGAAAGGCCAATAGTTTATTAATATTTTTATTGGCCTTTTAAGATGAAAAATAAATTTAAATAATAATTATTGTTTTAAAACTTTTTTTACTAACCTTGTTGCCAATAACTTGCTATTGTGGCGCCCAATATACTACCTGCTATAGTTACAGGAACCCAAAACGCAGGCCTTCTTATAATGTGTGATAATCTTTCTGTAAATGGTAATCGTGCGGGGGGGTTTTCTGCAATAATTTCTCTGAACCTTGGGTTGTTTGTAAGTGTTGTTGGTAGTGTGTGGATTCTTTTTATTATTTCTGTTGAAAGAGGTCTAGCATTTTGTATTGTTTTATAAGTAATAAGCTGTTGTATTAGGTTAAGATCAGGAGTTCCCCAAGTGCTTAGTGTATAGTCATTAACAGTATAAAAATGAGTACCTTCTTTGTTCCACTTTATTTCATTAATAATTGTTTCTGTGTTTAATCTTATTAAACGGTTTGCATTGTTTGGATTCCATATTGAAATTGTACGTTCCCTAGACGTTGAAACAAGCAAATTGTATTTAGGATTCCAGCTAATAGAACAAAATTCTTTATCAGTTTTGTCTTTTATGGTTCTTAAAAGAGTTCTTGTTTCTGTGCTCCATAGTTTAATTGTTCCGTCATTAGAGCAGGTTGCTAGAATATTGCCTTCAGGATTCCAAGACATATCGTAAATTGTGTAACGATGCCCTATAAATGTTGTCAAAAGTATACCAGTATTAATATCCCAAATTTCAACGGAGTCATCAAAATCGCCTTTTTTTATAGCGATCATGGTTTCTTGTGGGTTAAGACGAAAGAAAACCCCTTCGCTAAGACCGCTTGGAAGAGTTGTCAGGCATGTATTAGTATTTATATCCCAGATTCTATAATTTCCATCTACGTTTAAAGATATAATTTTTGTTCCATCTTTGTTCCATAAATAATCAAGAACTATAGAGCTGTCATAAAAACGGCGATGAGGATCTTTCTCAGTTTTTATAGTTGTTAGTGTTTTTGTTTTTGTATTCCATATTTTAATTTCGTTGTTGTAGTTTTTATAAGCAATTTTTGATCCTGTTGGATCCCAAAAAACCTCTGCACTAATTACATTAAAATTGATTACTTTTGTACAGGTCCCGTTTTGTGCGTTCCATATTCTAATTGTTCTGTCTAAGGAGGCTGATGCAATTTGGCTTCCATCTGGGCTCCAGGAGACATCTCTAATTGTATCTTTGTGTCCTACAAGAGTTTGTAGAACTTGTTTTGTTTCAGAATCGAAAATTACAATTGTGTTATGATCTGAAGTATTAAGATACTGTGTCTTTTCTGTATTCCATTCTATTAGGCCGTCAGATAAATGTGTTTTACAAGCTTTTTTTAATTGTAAAAAATAAGGAAGTAGCTTAGCGTTTATACTACTTTTAACCCTACAATCAACTGTTTCTTGTAGTATAGAAAGTGCGTTTAAGTTTGTTCCGATATTACCGTCAAATACGTGTATGTTTGCAGAAAACTGTTCAATAAAGATTTCAAGAATGGCTTGAGAGTCAAGATAATTAAGAGCGATTATACATTCTGATATAAGTTCAAGCCGATTTGTAACTTCTGGGCGAGACAACAATGTGTCTATTTCTATGTTGATTCCCTCCCTATTTAGAGTTCCGTCATCATTTACATATTGCTCTAATGAAAGGATAAAGTGTAATATTTCTCTTCGGACCTGTGGAAAGTTTATAATTGTGTTACCATCTTCTTCCTTTTCTTCTATCATAGTCAAAGGTAAGCCAAGAGATAATTTTTGCAGCTGTGTTTTTGTTACTCTAAATCCATTTTCCAGTTTAATGTCATCAGATTCTGTTATGTATTCTGTTGAAACAAGAGTATAAATTGTGTCTTCAGGACGTTTGCTTTCAGCTGCTCCAAGGCATCCAAGAGTAAGATTAAGAACAAAAAACAAAGATAATAATAGTTTTTTCATTTTTATAATCTCCAAATGAATTATCGTTTTAAAACTTTTTTAACTAATACTGTTGCCAGAACTCCTCCTGCAATTGATACGTGAACCCAAAAGGCTGGGTGTTTTACAATGCGTAATACTTTTTCTCCAAGGGTTGTAGGTCCAGCTGGTTTGGTATTAAAAAATGCGATTTCTTCGCTCTCCAATTGTGTTTGAAGAACCGCTTTGGCTTCTCTTGGGAGAGTTTCGTAAATTGGCTGAAATCTTCCACGTGTTCCTGCTGATATAGGTTTGTCGATTTTTAATAATGCTATGATAACAAGTTTTTGTGCTAGATCAAGTTGTTTTATATTGTCATCTAGGCACAGTAAGTTTAACTTTGTATCCATATGATTAACAAATGCAATAGACTGTCCGTTTGGGTTCCATTGTATTGAGGTTGGGGTTTTTCCTGGTTGTTGAAATGTTTTAATACATTTTCCATTTGAAACATCCCATATTGTAATGTTTTCGCTTGCAGATGTGGCAGCTAAGAGGGTTCCTTCAGGATTCCAGCATAAATTATTAGGGCACATTTGAAAAGAGTCGGCTATTGGATACCTTATAGTTCTTATGCATTTCCATGATACTGTATTCCATATTTTTATTGTTCCATCTGAAGATGTAGAAGCGAGTAAATTTTCTTTAGGATTCCACTGTACATGTAATACAAGGCCAGTTTTTCCTGTAAGTGTTTTTAAACATTCACCTGTGTTTGTATTCCATATTTTAATTGTTCTGTCTAAGGAGGACGAGGCAACTTGACTTCCATTTGGGTTCCAGCTTACACTGTAGACACTAGCGCCGTGCCCTGTAAGTGTTCTTAAGCATTCACCTGTGTTTGAATTCCATATTTTAATTGTTCTATCAAAAGACGCGGAGGCTAATAGATCTTCTCTTGGGCTCCAGATTACACTTTGGACATCAGAAGTGTGTCCCCTAAGTGTTCTTAAGCATTCACCTGTGTTTGAATTCCATATTTTAATTGTTCTGTCACCAGATGCGGAGGCTAATAGGTTTTCTATTGGGCTCCAATGTACAGAATGAATTATTCCATCATGCATTCCTGTAGTTGTTGTGTAGGTATTTGTTGTTAGATCCAAAACAGTTACGTTTTGGGAGTGTGTTGCATGAGCAAATAAGTTTCCACATCCACTCCAAGATCCGGAAAAAAAAGTTCCATATGGAACTCTGGTACATGGTCTAATTGTAGATAAGTATGGTAATATTGTAGTGTCAATTTTTACATTTAAACTTTGATATAGTGAGTTTCCAGGTTGAAGCAAATTAATAATTGCGTTTAATGAAGAACCGTATTCAACTCTTCCATCAAATGTGTGTGCATTTTCTGCGAATTTATCAATAAATACTTCAAGAATGGCTGGAGTTTCAAGATAACTAAGAGCGATTATACATTCTGATATAAGTTCAAGCCGATTTGGAATTCCTGGGCGAGACAACAATGTGTCTATTTCTATGTTGATTCCCTCCCTATTTATAGTTCCGGCTTCATTTATGTGAGGTTCTAATGAAAGGATAAAGTGTAATATTTCTCCTCGGACCTGTGGAAAGTTTATAATTGTGTTACCATCTTCTTCCTCTTCTTCTATCATAGTCAAAGGTAAGCCAAGAGATAATTTTTGCAGCTGTGTTTTTGTTACTCTAAATCCATTTTCCCGTTTAATGTCATCAGATTCTGTTATGTATTCTGCTGGAACAAGAGTGTAAATTGTGTCTTCAGGAAGCTTGCTTTCAGCTGCGCCAAGGCAGCCAATAGTAATATTAAGAACAAAAAATAAAGATAATAATAGTTTTTTCATTTTTATAATCTCCAAATGAATTATCGTTTTTAATTTTTTTTATTGGCCTTGTTGCCAATATCGTACTATTGTGGCAGCCAATACACTACCTGCTATAGTTACAGGAACCCAAAATGCAGGTCTTCTTACAAAACGTAATATTCTTTCTCCCAGTGGTAATAGTGCAAAAGCTTTTTCTGCTACAATTGTTCTGAATCTTTGATTATTTCTTACTGTTGCTGGCAATGTTGAATAAATTTCGCGGATTCTTTCTACCGTTTCTGGTGTAAGGGGTCCATGATTCTGTATTATTTTTAGAACAACAAGTTGTTGCTCAAAGGTTAGTTCTGGTATTCCCCATTTTCTTAGTGTTGAGTCTCCGTCAATTGTATAAAACTGAGCTCCACTTTTATCCCATTCATAAAAAGAAACTTCTGCTTCTGAGCGTAATCCTATTAAAGAGTTTGTATTGTCTGGATGCCACATTGAAACCCTCTGTTGAAAAGAGTTTGATATAAGCAAATTGTATTTAGGGTTCCAAGAAATATAATTAAATCTTTGAGCCTCTGTTCTTAGAGTTGTTAAAAGTTCGCCAGTTCTTGTGTTCCATATTTTAATTGTTCTATCTTCAGAGCAGGTTGCTAAAGTTGTTCCTGCAGGATTCCATGAAGCAGCGTAAGTTGTGCCGTTGTGGGCTTCAATTGTTCTGGAAAGCACGCCTGTAGTAATATCCCAAATTTCAACTTCTCGATCATTTAACCTTTTGTTTACGGCTAGTCTGGTTTCTTGTGGGTTAAGTTCAAAAAATTCAACAGATCGAATTCCGTTTGTAAGGGCCATTAAGCATTCAGTAGTGTTTGTATCCCAGATTCTAATTGTTCCATTTTCGCTGCCAGATATGATTTTTGAGCCGTCTTTGTTCCATTTGAAATGATTAATTCTAGAGTTGTCACATATTAATATTGTTATTTGTTGGGTCGTTATGTCCCATATTCTAATGTCTTTTATTTCTGTTATATTGCTTGAAATCGCAATTTTTGTACCACTAGGACTCCATGAGACACCTGTTTGTAGTCCAGTTTCAAGATGTATGGTTTCTGTGTTTTCACCACTTTCTGTATTCCATACTTTAATTGTTCCATCATCTGAGGTTGATACTAATTGTTGTCCATTTGGGCTCCATGCCATATGGTTAGGTCTGTCTGTATGCCCTACTAGGGCTCTTAATAATTGCGCTGTTTCTGTGTTATATATTAAAATTCTATTGTCATGTGTGGTGTTAAAATATTGTGTTTTTTGTGGATTCCAACCAAATTCGCCACCAACTATATTGTTTGCGTAGGTATTTTTTAACTCTAAAAAATAAGGAAGAAGTTCTGCTTTTGTTCTGTTTATAATTCTTCTGTCACATGTTTGTTGTAATAAGGAAATTGCATTTAAATTATCTTCTATAGAGCCATCAAATGTATGTATATTTGCAGTGAATTGCTCATTGAAGACTTCAAGAATGGCCGGGGAGTCAAGATAACTAAGAGCGATTATACATTCTGATATTAGCTCAAGCCTGTTTTGAACTTCTGTTCTAGATAATAAAACTTCAATTTGTATGTTGATTCCGTCACGATTTAGAGTTCCGTCATCATTTACATATTGCTCTAATGAAAGGATAAAGCGTAATATTCCCCCGCGAACTTGTGGTAAGTCAATAGTGTTATTATCGTCTTCTTCGGCTTCTTTTGTCATAGTCAAAGGTAAGCCAAGAGATAATGTTTGTAGTTGTGCTTGTGTTACTCTAAATCCATTTTCCCGTTTCATCTCATCAGTTTCTGTGCAATATTCTTGTGAAACAAGAGTGTAAACTGTTCCATCTACTTTTTCTTCTTCTGCACCAAAGCAGCCAAAAGTAATATTAAGAACAAAAAATAAAGATAATAATAGTTTTTTCATTTTTATAACCTCCAAATAATAATTATCGTTTTAAAACTTTTTTAACTAATACTGTTGCCAGAACTCCTCCTGCAATTGATACAGGAATCCAAAAAGCAGGATTTTTTACAATACCAAGTGCTCTTGTTCCAATAGTCTGTAGTGTCGGGGCTTTTTCTTTAACGGCTGCTCTAAGTTTTTTATTATTTTTAACAGCGTCTGGTAATGCTTTATAAGTTTCCTGTATTCTTGCAACTGTTTCATCTGCAATAGGTCCGTCGTTTTGTATAATTTTTAAAGCCACTAATTGTTGAGCCAGTGTTAATTCTGGAACGCCAAATGTTTTAATTATTCCGCCATATCCGTCACAAAAGACGAACTCAAGTTGAGTGTGTTCTTGTTTCCACAAGAAGTCACGAGCCATCCTTGTTTGTCTTTCAGTTGTTCTTAAGCACTCTCCAGTATCGGTCATCCATATTTTAATTGTTCCGTCTCTTTTTGATTGGGATACCAGTTGTGTTCCTCGTCGATTCCATAAAGCACGAGGAAGATAGACAGAAGGCCCTTCTTCAATTGTCGTTAAACATTCACCATCTGTATTCCATATTTTAATTGTTTCGTTCGATATGTACTGTGCAAGTTGGGTTCCATGTGGATTCCAGAAAATATAATGTGGACTCCATAAAATATAACAATGAAACCATGGTCGATGATTTTTTCCTGTAAGTCCTAATGGTTCTAAGGTATCTGTATTTAATATTACAATGTTTCCATGGATATCTGCATATGCAATCTGAGGTTTCTTTGGGTTCCAGCTAATAGATAAAACAAAGCTTTTAGATGGTTTAGTTTCTATTGAAGAACCTGTAATTAAATCCCAAATTTTAATTTTCCCGTCACGTGTTGTTAACGCAAGCTTAGTACCTTGCGGATTCCAGCAAACGTTATAAATTTTGCTTGTGTGTTCTGTAAGCGTTTTTAGGCATGTACCAGTATCTGTGTCCCATATTTTAATTGTTCTGTCATTTGAACTTGATGCAAGCTGTGTTC
>Ga0257119_1001028_pt1 | contig 21356 bp, 17 predicted proteins | sample SI112_200mmetaG_FD_190179 | JGI IMG/M metagenome (GOLD analysis project Ga0257119, IMG submission 190179) | Marine microbial communities from Saanich Inlet, British Columbia, Canada - SI112_200m | ecosystem: Environmental > Aquatic > Marine > Inlet | place: Canada: British Columbia | collected... | reverse complement strand
TGCTTGACTGAGTATTTGCATGATTTGTGAATCTGATTTACGTGTTGTCTTCATTTGAATCTCCTTATGTTTTTATTATAAGAAAATTCTACTTTTACTGAGTGTTAATTTTTGGGAGGATTACAATTAGACCAAACTCTTAAGTATTTTTATCTTTTTATGAATATATAAAACACTTTTAAATCCGTTTCTTTTAACAAACTGATCTGCAGTCCAGGAATTTATATTTCTTTGCCCACATCTGTCAAATAAAGATCTCCAATATGAAACGACAGTTACAGCATAAGATTGATGCATCCAGTAATAAAGCACATTCTTTTCAATACGGTGCCAAGCTTTTTTTCCAAAAGGAGATGTTAATATTTTTACAATTAATCTAATAATTCTCAAACTATGAGGCCTTATGAGTTTCTTATTAACATCAATATCCCTCCATACACGTCCCCAATTATTTTCCATCAAGACGTCTTTGTACAATAATTGTCTAACTTTATACTGTGGAGGGACCTTCTCCCAGAAATCAAGAAAATCTTCACTCCAAAGCGGAAGTCTCCATTCATAACCAACAAAGTCATATGCACGTTGTTGGTTTGCAACAAGCCTACTCTGCCTTCCAATACATTCCATACCTTCTATTATGGAATAGAGTAAAACTGTATTTTTTTTATCACTCTGAAACCTTTCCGATATAATTTTTGATAATTCTGAAATTATAATTTCATCATTTAGATTGGTGCGCAACTTTTTCCATATGGAATAATGCTTTTCTAGAAATAATTTCCATTTAATATCACCATTCCCTAAAAAACTTTCACTCAATTCTAGATTTTCTGGTATGTGGCCACCCGAAATAAAGTCTCCAGAATTTCCATTAACAATCACCGCATCATTATTAATAACATCTTTAGACTTTAAAGTATATATTTCATATACATCTTGAAGATTTGGTACTGACGCATAAGATTCAAATGCCTTTACATAATCACCATAAATAGTAGATTTAAAAAATGCACGTTTTTCTTTTATTGTGTCTTGTATGTATATCCATTCATATCCAAGCGTACGCGCTACTTTTTTACTAGCACCAACTTCATAAGTACCTCGCCTGCCATATGACAAACAAATTACATTCTCATACGAAAGTTTTTTTAAACAACTAACAATTAACCGAGAATCATTGCCTGCGCTTAATGGTACAACAATTTGCCTTCCATTTACACTCTTAATAAGCTTTTCTATCGTAGTCAGACATACTTTTTTAAAATCATCTTTTAATTCAATATAATTACATACTGAGTCATTCCATGGAAAATAAGTATAATAATAGCTTTTATATCTTTTTTCACCCCTCCACAATACACATTCGCCAGCCATTAGTCTTTTTATATCAGGATATATAGTTTTACTTCCAATAGAAAATCCCGACATTGAAATTTCAAGCAATGATTGAAAATCAACATTACTATCATCTAGATTGAGACTTTCTTTAAGATATGGTGCATAATTACTAACAATACACCCTTTATCCTTAGTTACATCAAAAATAGGTATAGAACATATTTTATCTACAGCTAAAAAACAACTATCATCTGTGAATTTTACAATAAGTGCAAAATGGCCAGAAATTTTGCACACCCATTTTGATAAAAAATCTATATCAATATCACCCGTATTAGAGAAGGCTGTAATTTCCAGTAAGAGGAGCTTTACACTCGATCCACCTGTTAAATAACCTGAAAACCATAATTTTATAAAATTATTTTGATACAGTTTCCAGCCAAACTCTTCTCTAACTATTATTTGATTCATACCAACTTAAGTGACTCTTTCCTGGTTATTTCAAGATCTTTTTTGTGATTACTGAATCTAAATTCGAATTTTCCAAGGTGTGAAGTAAACATACTTTTATTCATTCCTTTAAATTCTACAAGCCTAGTTTTGACATAGCCAAAAAACGATTCTATATTCATTTATATGTGAATTTTTTCTGAAAAATTCATCCTTGCCACAATGTAACTCTAAAATATTTTTTATAGCCAAAATCTACGATATTATTATAACCAATTACCGCCCACTATCAATGCTTGTTTTTCCTCTTATTGCATTCTGCAACGTTGTTTCAGAGTCACTTGGTACATTTTTTTTTCCTTGTCATAACTAGTATTTTAAGTAACTAAAAATTGCTTAAAATACTGGTTAAAACTCTTTATTAATTAATAAGTTAGCAAATTTTGCACTTTCCAAGCTTGAGAATACCACCCTTTCTGACTTAATAATTCAGAATGTGTTCCTATCGATTCAATTTTTCCTTGATTTAGTACGACAATTTGATCTGCATCCATAATACTTGCTAGACGATGCGCAACAATAATAATCAAGGTACCCTCATCCCTACGAAGTTGAGTTAAAACTTTTTTAAACATGTCCTCCGATTCAGCATCTAAATTACTAGTTGGTTCATCTAAAATTAACACTTTTGCCGAACCTACCAATGTTCTAGCAAGATCCAATCTCTGACGTTGACCACCAGATAATTGAATTGCATCCTCTCCTACGATAGTATCAATCCCTTGCGGTAATTTATTGACAAAACTCTCTGCACCTGCAAGATATATTGCCTCTTCAATCTCTTTATCAGTTGCGTCAATCTTCCCGTAAAGAATATGATCTTTAATTGCTCCATTAAAGATCTGTGGCGATTGAGGAGTGTAAGATATTAACTGACGTACACTTTTCAAGCTGTATTCTTCAATATTCTTACTATCAAGTTGAACTTCACCATGTGTCGGCCTTCTTAAACATGGAATTAAGTCAATTAATGTTGATTTTCCAGCACCTGAAGGGCCGACAATAGCTGTCGTCTCACACGACTTAAATTCTATTGTAACCCCTTTCAAAGTATCACTCTTATCTGATTGGTAACGGTAACTAACATTATTCATAAAAATAGATTTTCTAATTTTTCTTATGACTTTAACCCCATTATCTTGTTCACGTGCCTCGTCCATTTCTTTAAAACGCCTTTCCAATACCTCTATAGATCCTAGGACACCTTGTATAGACTGAATTTTCAATAAAATACCCTTGACAACAGGCAATAAACGCATTGTAATTACTAAATACAGGCCAATAATTTCTATTTGCAATTGAAATACAGTATATGAAAAATAAAGAAATGAGAGGCTTGTAGCAACAAGTATTGGCTCCATTGAGACCTCAGTTTTTGCTTGCAAAATAGATGTCCACACTGAGTGCTTTCTTTGACTTAAAGTTAAACATTGAAATTCTTCTTCTTCTGCTACTTCAGTACCCGACAAGCGAACTAGACGTGGGGATCGCAAGCGACCAACTAAAAATTCTGACATTGATATATTTGCATCAACAAGCTTGCGCCCTGCTACTTTACTTTGCTTAATCCATTTTTTTGGCATTAAACCTACAAATATAAAAATTATAATAGCAAACGTTGTCATCTCCCATGACATCGTATAAAGTACCGTTAAATAACCTATGAGCATTATAAAATATACTGATAACTCTAAAGGTACCATGATACCAACTGTTGCACTATGAGTTTCTGTTGTCACTATACTCACAAGGTCGCCTGTAGGAACGCTATCATGGTACAAGGAATCTGCTTTCATATACTTCTTAAAAAGACGGGTTCGCTGCAATTGAACCGATTTATACAGTACTGTTGCACTGTATATTATTCTTATAAAAATAAAAATTTGTCGACTAAGAAAAAACATGAATGATATGACAAGTAAAGACAATAACGATGGCTTAATATTAAAATAAGTAAATCCATCTATCGCATATTGCCATAAATTTGAATCAGCAACTAGTGCCTCTAAGTTGCCTTCTAATCTAATAAATTGAAATATTGGCAGAAAAAGCCCTATACCAAAAATTTCCATTACTGTTGTTATTAGTGACAACAAAACAAGAATAATTATAGAAAAATAAGAAATTCCAAAATTACGTATACGAGCTACCCAATTAAACTTAAAAAATAAACTTTTCAACCATTACTCCCGACAAATTTTAAAAATTAAATTTATATGCATTGACTACTTTTTCTTACTTCGTTAGTAATTAATTCTGAGTATTTTTCTGTTGAGTCTGATTTTAAAGATGATACATACCTCTCAAATTGAACATTTCTAAGTTTCATTGTTTCTTCTGAAATTTTAAAAAATTCTGTTCTCTCCATAAGTAATTCTTTATAATTTTTACTACTTTTAACCACATCAAACATATCTAAAGCATCTGAAAAACAAATAAAATCACTGTTTTTTTCATCTCCAGCTTCAGCAAACAAAGGATAAATGACAGGCTTTCCAGCAATTGACGCCTCCAATAGAGTTGTTGAGCAAAAGCCCGTTACAACATCAGACTCTAAGATTAGTTTATGTACATCATAATCAAATTCGCCATACGTCTTTAAATTATCTAGATTAAACGCATTGAGACTCTCCAAAAGTACTTCTGTCTCGTCCCATCTAACTCCTTTATGCTTGATAATAAATTCAATATCTGGATTTTCTTTAGCGAGCTCTACAAAGGATGTATGTACTTCTTTATAGAGTTGATGCCACTCAATATTATCAACCTTTCCTGGCAAAAGGATATTTGAATTAAAAGTAAATAAAGTAATACGACGATTGTTTGATGTATTTTTTTTACTTTTAATATCTTTAATATATTGATCCATTCGATTTGCACCTAGTGCATGTATCATCTCAGTGTCAACGCCACTATACTTATCATAGATATTTTTAATTTCTTTATTCTGAAACACTATAGCCGAACCAGAAAAACCCATCTCATTCAATAATTTAGCTTTTTTTATAGCGTTTAGACGTCCATACTTACTTACAATAAGGTTCTCTCTGTGAAATACAATATAAGGATAACCTGCATTCACTGTTGCAGCACCCCAATCTAGGTCTTGATTGTAAAACAATCCAGCACCAATTACGCAATTAATGCCTTTTTTATTAAATATTTTTACAAGCAAACGTGATAGATAACTTCTTAATTGTATCCTATCTACACTTATTGAAGAGTCGGGTGCCGGTTTTTGAAATTCACTTTTTGATTCTAAATTTCTATAAAAATGAAATACTCTAGTCTGCCATTTATATGGAATTTCATAAACATCAAACCCAAATTTTGCCAACACTTCCAAATCACCACGAAACCTACCAGGGTTTATTGCAAGCAATGATACTCCATTACTTTTGTTGGGTAAATTATTTACCTTAATTTTCTTCATTAAAGAAATTATTGGAAAATAAAAAGGCCATAATATATCTCTACTTACAATAATACGAACAATATTTTTAAGAATTTTTACGTACATACTACATACCTCAAATCAAATTTTTTATTATTATACACAATTGTAGTGGTCTGACAAACTTGGGCACAAAGATAGCCTTATAATACAAACTATAAGGAGGTCAGTAACGACAAAAAAACCAGGAAGCAGTGCGTAATGTTCAGCGTTGAATAAAAGCTAGATTCAAACTAATAACCAATGAAGACTGTGCCAACAGGCAAATAATTGAGATATCCGGTGCAGGCCCAACAGCTGTTGCCAGGTGGAAGAAGCAATACCTAGCGGAGCTTAATGGCCAAACACCTGTAAATGACAAGCAGTGACACTCGCTCAGAAGATGGCTGAATTGGGAAAAGTGGCTTGAAATATGCCCAAGTTTAACGGGCCACTACATAAAGAGCCTTTCGCACTTTCAGGTTGAAAATAATTCTAAGGAGTTTAAACTTAAGTAACTTCCATCAAAGAAGTGTATTTTGCCAAATTAAGCATTTTTCTATGTAAATAGAATAGGCTCAAAATAGCATTTTTCTTTAGATTGCGGGTAATATTTTTTTGTTTTCATATCACGCACACTCTAGTAATCAATTAAATTAAAACTAGTTGCGTCCCCTCGTTTCACATCTGCAATAACTTTTTTTCCTATTAATTCATTCATGTATTTTGGTGGCAATCCATATCCCGGCCTAATACTCTTAATATCTTCAGATGTAATAACATCACCTATAGACAAATCTCTAATAAAATATATCGATCTTCGAAATTTAACATTGTCTTTCTCACTGTCTTTACGATCATAATTAATGCCACCAACTGCTTTAAATGTTGTCTTGATATCCCTACACAAATTCAGAAACTCATCAAATTCTAGTGAAAAAGAATCATCCAGCCCTTTGCCATTTTTATTTAGTGTTACGTGTTTTTCAATAATTGAAGCGCCCATAGCAACACTAGCAATGGCGGTTGTATTATCAACTGTATGGTCAGATAATCCTGTCAACAAACCAAATCTTTGTTTCATATCTGAAATAGTTCTTAAATTATAATCTGCTGCTGGCGCAGGATAGCCACTCACACAATGCAATATGGCCAACTCTTGGCACCCATTTTCCTGCGCAGTATCAATTGCCTCTTGAATTTCTTCAATATTCGCCATTCCTGTTGAAATAATCATAGGCTTCTTTGTTGTGGCTACATACTTAATCAAAGGAAGGTCTATCGCTTCAAATGAAGCAATTTTGTATGCTGGAGCATTTAAATCTTCTAACAAATCTACGGCGGTACTATCAAAAGGTGAGCTGAATATAGTGATGCCAGTATCTTTAGCATAATCAAATAACGGCTTATGCCAATCCCACGGCATGAAAGCTCTTGTATATAATTCATATAGACTTTGACCATCCCACAAGCCTCCTTTAATCATAAATTCTGGAGTTTTTATATCCATAGTGATCAGGTCTGGGTGATAGGTTTGCAATTTAACCGCATCTGCTCCAGATGCTTTAGCCATATTAATAATTTTATACGCATTGTTAATATCGCCATTATGATTGGCCGACATTTCTGCAATAATGTAAGGTGGATGTTGGTTTGATATAATTCTATTATTTATTTTCATTTACATTCCATTAATAAATTTATTTAATTAATCTTTCAATAACAAATGCCTCGGCATTATGAACACCTACAGAACTTCCTCTAAAACTCGACAAACTTACAACCGCTTCGTAAGACCTGGCATGAGGATAATCCCGCATTTCATTGTCATAACATTGTAATGCTTTAATCTTCTGCTTTATAAAGTCGCTTACATCAACAAAATAGTTGGGATTGAAAGCATTACTCATACTTGGCGATTGCCAGTGTGTCGCCGAAAGAACTTCAAAACTATAAATCTCTTTCACACAAAAATTAGGCTGAGGGCGGCAGGCTGTAATAACTGCCTTATGTGTTATTTGATGATCAATATTCAAATCACCAAAATAATGTGTGTAAATAATATTTGGTTGAAAATCACTAACTATTGTCTCAATTTTTTTAACAATATCTAGTAATGGTACTGTGTTTAATTGATTGTCAGGATAGTTTAAAAAAATAGGATTTTGACAAGCTAAAACCTTTGAAGCCTTTTGCGCATTGCTATCTCTATTTTCATCATCATTACGAGAAGAAAATCCATCTGATAAGAAAACAATTTGGACCATATCACTATTATCAATATGTTTTGCAATAGTTGCTCCGCAACCTAAAACCTCATCATCTGGATGTGCTACAAAGATTAAAACTTTATGCATTATTCTTAGCAAGAATCGCCATTACATGTTTTTCAATAATAAATTCATTATTTGATTGAAAATAAATTTCCAGATCATTTTGTACATTTTTCTCAAAATTACTATTAAAAAAAGTAGTAGATTTCCAATAATTCATTACGGAGCTAACATCGGGATACCTGATCTTATTTAAGAAATATCTTTTTTCAATCTCTAACTTTGGAGCGAGGGCTGGCAATACCTCATTCTCCATAAATGTGCATGAACTTCTATATACCAATTCAGGTAATTCAAAGTATTTTTCTAAGATATTGAAAAATACTTTGTTATTATCTCCATAAGGGCCAACTATAAGAATATGCCCATCATCAGCAAGATGCTCAACTACATTGTCTAACAATAAAGGTGTATTTTTCGCATAGTAAAGTCCGTAAAAACAAGAAATTAAATCAAACTTTGATGTAGAAATAGAATCAGAAGAAAATATATTATCCATTTCTCCTTCAATTAATAATGTCTTATCTATGTCATTAATCGCAGACAACCTACTATTCGCAATACCTAAAGAAGTGGGTGATATATCTGCACCAGTTAATGTTAAAGTTTCTAGTTTTTTTGCATATAAAATTAATTGATTCCCAGTGCCGCAACAAATATCAAACACATTAGAAAATTTTATTTTATTAATAATTGATTCAACCCAACTATCAAAATCTGATTCAGCAAATTTCTTATTTGCTGTTGATCTATTATCTAAAAAATCACTTTTTACTGCGTCAATATAGACCTGTTCATTATTCATATACACCTCATTTATTTTCTTTTTTAACAATCAAATACTACTTTACTACCCTTGTGAAAATTTATCGAAACACTTTAAATTCTATTCGCCAGCCGATGTAACCATAAAACTATCCATTTTTTATATACTCCAAAAAATCACCATTTTTCTTACTTACTATATAGCCAGACCGAGAAAATAACGCTTTAGAGGGGACATTGTCATTATGAATTATAGCTTTTAAAGTCTTAGAAAGTGTCAAACCCTCTAACCTCTTTAACGCTTTTTTAGCTAAACCTTTACCATTATAACTTGGTGAAATAACAATTGAAACTTCTAATTCACTTTCTTTTATATTATCGACCCTTAAAAATCCTATTTTACGGTTCTCAGACATCAAAATAAACAATTGAGATGTCAGTGAATTTATTATTTTTTGAAACCAATTGATATGCTGACCAATACTTGGAATTTTCGTATTAATGAAATATTTACGAACTTCCTTGGTTTGCAAGCTATATACAAAATTAGTATCCTCTTGCTCTGCAGGTTTCATAAAAAATAAATCAATATGATCTTCTTTAGAGATAATAAATTTCACCACCCTTATAGAGCCTTTACCATCTACAAAACTTGAGGATACTAAAGACATCTTACTGATAGATTGCGACATATTGTTGATACTTCTAGATAATTGATGCGTGTAATCAATCAATTGAATTGCATTAACATTATCTAAATTTCTTGCAATATTTATTTGATTGTCAGCAGTAACAATCTGGATTGTTGGCAAGCCCAAACAACAGCGTTCCCAAGTGGTGGAGCCAGCTGCACCAATTGCGATATCAGAATTTGCCATGATTTCAGCCATACCACCTACATCGACTTTAACTTCTGTCTTATAGGGTAGCATAATTGCCTTAGATTTAACACTCTCAAGATGAGGCGCAGTCCCGCCCATCACAATAGTAATATTGACATCACTTGGTAAAGTGCAAGTTTTCAGCTCATCTAAAACTTGCCCGGTAAAGTCATCAACGTCAACACCACCCATGTTGATAAGCAATTGTTTAAACTCTGGCTTGCTACGGCGCTCCAAACTATACGCTCTCCATTTAGCAAATTCGAGCCTAAGTAGTGCATATTCCGAACCTAATAATAACTCACACCCTTCCGGAGTCCGTCCCAAATAATTCTCTTGTTGACGACCAAATGTTTGGTCAAGCAAAACATCGCACCGGTGCTTACGATCTGCTAAATCATCAATGACCATTAATTTTTCACAAAATGGTTTAAGTTCACGTTGCCAATCTTCATCTATCGCATAATGATCAACAATTAACCAATCTATTTTTTCTTTTTTGAGTATATCAATACAATTATCAGCATCCTTTTTTTGTGTCGCCCCCAACCAGTGTGAATGTGCTAATTTATTATCAACTTCAAACTCTTCTAATACCTCTAACTCATGAACATTAAATCCACTTGAATGAATCTTATCTATTAAGTTTCCCGCATGTTTTCGACAGATAAATTCAATGCTGGCATTGTTTTGTTTTAGTATTTGTGCCAAAGACAGGCAACGCATAACATGACCTATACCCATTTGAGTCGATGCATCAACTCGAAAGGTAATTTTCATTAATTCAACCTAGAAAATCCACTATGGCAAATAGGCCCTTCTAACAAGTCACTAATTTTCATACCATCCTCACCATCTTTAATAATTGAAAATATTGGATCTAATGCTTCAAAATACTCATCTACTATTTTCTGGTTATGATCAATACATACATAAACACTATTTGCTGCAAGATACCCTTTTTTTAACATCTCTTGTGTAATTAAGGTTTTATACATAAGGTTATTTTTAGATTTAAATGTATAACCACTGAGTGAGGACAGTCCCCATGTATCAATATTTAGTTCATATTTTTCTGCTAACAACTTCCAGCGTTCAGAAATACCTTTGCCGATGTGGGTAATTTTTTCCCATGACCTTTCTCTTTGCATTATTTCTAAAGTTTTTAATGCTGCAGATGGACCTATACGCTCTGTCCAAAATGTAGAACTAATAAAAGTTCCTTGTGCAGCTTGCATAAATTCTTGGCGACCAATGCAGGCTGAAATCGCATACCCATTGCCTAGCGCTTTAGCAAAAATAGCCATATCTGGTTCAACATTATATTTCTTATGTAAACCACCAAAAACCTCTCTAAACCCTGATGTACATTCATCAAATATTAAAATAATACCATTCTCTGAAGCTAAATCTCTTACTTTTTGCAAATAGTCATCCTTAGGTCCTTCGTTTCTTGAAACTTCCATCATAATAGCTGCAATCTCACCATGGTTGTTTTTAATTAACTTCTCTAATTGATCAATATCATTATAATTAAAAGGTAGTGTTGTCCCTGTAAGCCCTCTAGGAACCCCATCTGCACGCAAACCTGGCAACAAATGTCCATCTAAATTCCTATCATTATTTAAATTGGTTGATAAATACCAATCATGCCAACCATGATAACCACAAATGGCAATTTTATCCTTGCCTGATGAAGATCGTGCAATACGAATTGCAATTGAATTAATTTCTCCTCCAGATCTGGCAAAACGAACCATATCAGCCCACGGATGAATATCAATCAACTCTTCTGCTAAATACACCTCCTCTGGACAATTAAATGTAGACATGTTGCCATTTTTTACAGCCTGAAGAACTGCTTCATCAACCTCTGAATTTCCATATCCTAATATGTTGGTACCTATACCCATAATTGACATGTCTATGTATTCTCTTCCATCTAAATCCCAAACTTTACAACCTTTTGACTTACTAAAATAGGATGGCCATTGGTCAGGAAGAAACATTTCTGGCCTTTTGGATAAGAGCATATTACCACCTGGTATTATTTTTTTAGCACGCTCCCATAGTTTCTGACCTGTATTTATACCAGACCCATTATTACGAATCAAATGTCTATTTTTAGAAAAAATATTTGGATCTATTTTTCTAAGTTGCATTACTTTAAGCCAAGAAAAATCAATTTTTGGTGAAAAATGATCAAAAATAGACTTAACAACTTCATAATCTTCTATCTCATCAACGGTCCAGCGCTCATCTGAAAAATCAATATTATTACAAACATTCTCAATTTCAAATTTTCCAGAATTAAGAATATATGGCGTTACATGCTCACAATCAAATAATGTTTCCGCACCTTTCCATGCATCTTCTAAAGCAGAAAATGAAAACACTTCAACATCAAGGCCGTCAGGATAAGTTGGAGGATTAACGTTCGAAACATAATCTGCATCACTAGATTTATATGCTCTAATAACGTCATCCACAATTTTTGGATCTATTAATGGACAATCACCAGTAATCCTTACCACTACATCTGCCTTAAATTTTTTTGCAGCCTGGTAATAACGATCTAACACATTATTTTCACTACCCTGGTAAACGCTATAACGTAGCTCTGTAACATAATTTGTTAAAGGCTTATTACTTATATCCACTGATGTCGCTAATATAATTTTATCAATTTCTTTAGATTGACTTAAGCGAAACAGGAGTGCTTTGATCATCGGCATTTCAAAACCCACCAATCTCATTGTCTTGCCTGGAAGACGAGTTGAGTCCATTCGTGCTTGAACTATTGCCACAACATTCATATAAGGTACTCTTTAAGTATTATTTTTGCCGCCCTTTTCCCTGCATCACCCTTATATTCAGAGAAATAATTTTTAATCATATCTTTACGGAAGACTCTCTTCTCCTCCCACTGGGCTTCAATATAACTAATTGGCTGTGACAAAAATTTTATTAAGTTACCATGAAAATCTTTTTCATCGTCGTCAAAAACAAACAGGCCTTTTGATAAATAGGCATGGGCTTCACTTGTAAGAGGGCTTTTTTCTTTTCTGTTAATAAAAACAACTGGCTTCTCAGACATAACTGGCCAGCTCAAAGTGCTTGTTGCTCCAGACGTAATAATTATTTTATAATTAGATAATAGATATCTTACATCTACTTTTTTATCAAATAAGGTAATATTATTACTATCTTCTACATCATTTAAGATAGGATCTTTGTCGGCATACCTGCGATTATCTTCCGGATAAGTTTTATATAAAATCTTGTGTGGTAAATTACGCAGAACTTTTGTAACAAAGTCTCTCTCTTTTTTTGCCCTGTCATAATCTGTATGCCAAGTTATAAGCTGTCCCAAGTTTCCTCTATAAAGGTTTGTAGATATATAGACAATAGGAATAGGCACCTCATCCAAAACTTTATCACTCTTCATCCTTACATGTCGAGAAGATGATCCAACCACATAACTTTTAGAATTAGAAAAATAACTCCTAGACTCAACCTCAGCACACTTAGAGTTATAATACAATGTAGCTTTTGGAACGCTATTTTCAAACCCAATACTTACCTCACCATGCATCTGACTAATTTCTACTGTTACTCCATGTTGAGCGCCAATAACAGGCACGCCTATTTTATTGCAAACATATGAAAGGGTTTGCCCTTTAATACCGCCTGATGCATTCATCAAAACAGCTTGTTTTGTTTTATTATTTCCCGTAAAAGTTTGTTTCCATGCTTTTACCAATTGGTTAAACAATTTGAAATGTTTGGAAATATGAGCCTTAAACATTGACATAGTGGGGTCAACTGCTGATAACACCACCCACTGCCCTACTCTTTCTTGCATAACAATAGAAACCGAATTATACAATTCCTTGTAACAAGCATCTAACTCTAGATCTTCATCCACAACATGTTCAACATGTTCAACATTTAATTCTGTAACTTTTACACCTCGCAACATAAGAGATGCTGCAGTTTCTATAATTAGTTCATTCTCATTAGGTACAAGTAGTTCGCGCTTAAATATCCAAGATGGCAAAAGCCTCATTACTAAGATTAATAACCTATATATCAAGGTTTCGACACCTGCCAATTTATAACGATCCCAATAAGATACTACTTGTGTATTAAGAACACTCCACTTATCATTCTTCAAAGTAAAGCTTACTGAATTAAATAGCTTATTGCAAGATAGTATATGCTTCCATGGAGAGTTCATGTTATTACCTGAAGGACCACCTTCCCCCTTCACTTGTATAAATAATCTTGGGTTAGTGAAATCCTCCTCCTTCAAACAGGCAGCCTTATACAATACCTTCTGAAATGAAACTGCACTTTGTGCAATAGCTAGTGCAAGCTCACGCTCTACACCTTTAATAGCTATTGCAGCATCAAATACATCTTCAGAAAACCTTTGAATTGAACTTTGAAACCTTCTTAACTCCTCAACATTCCACCTTGATTCAATGTGTTCAATATTAGGACACTCCTCCCACAACAGCGCAGGTGCGCTGGTTCTTACCTGAGAATCTCTAGGTAGGCCGTGCTTGTATGCCCATTCAAGGGCTTTTTTACTATCACAAAACACATTATTATACTTTGACAGATTCATAAATTAAAAAATTCCCATGGTGGTAATATTACAACTTCCAATTTGATGGATCAAGATAAGAAACATCAGATAATGAAAGATCATAATATTCTTTATGATTTATTTTAGTCTTGGATGCTTCAATAATTTCAATCAATTGATCAACTGTATTAACACCTACAATAACTTTATCAATTTCATCAATACTTTGTACAAATCCTAGTGCTAATTCAATACTACTTAGCGATTGCTCATGTGAACGTATCAAAAATCTCTCTAGATTATCATATACTTTTGAAAAGTAAGGCGGTAATGAATGTAATGGCATTAACAACAATCCTTGTAAAAATACACTTCTGGCGTATATTTCAATCCCATATTGTTTAATTTTTTTTAAATGTCCAGATTTAATCAATCTCTGATCTAAGATGTTAACAGGTAATTGAATAATATCAATTTCATAATTATCTAAAATATAGTCAATTTGCTCATGGGTATATACAGATACACCAATTTTTTTTACAAAACCTGATTCCTTTAATTGCTTTATAAAATTAAATAGTTGAAACCCTTTAGAATCTAATAGGTCATTTGCAGAGTGAACAAGGAGAGCATGGACACTATCTCTGTTCAAACTATCCAAGGAATCTTCTAATGAAATATTCATAGACTTTAACCACTCTTCGATATTTTGTTGATTATCAAAATTTGGGGTTTTAGTAACTATATTCCATTTATTTTTACCTATTAATCTTCCAATAACCTTCTCTGAATCACCGTAATCACTTGCAGTATCAATAGTATCAATTCCACTCTTCCAGGCATAATTTAAAATCTCTGATGTTTGTTCTACAGTAGTTTTTCCGTAAGTATTCGAAACACCATAAGAAACACCAAATTGCACAGCTCCTAATGCAAGCTTCATTTAGCTGATAAACTCTTATTTATTAACAAAATACTTTAATCAATCTGGCTTAATTTTTTTAGACATATAGTCATGCAATCGTTTAAGATTAAATAAGTCAAATTCATCAATATCCTCTTCAGGCACTTTTACATTGAATTTATTCTCAACCTCAAATAAAAAGCTAATTGCATCCAAAGAATCCATATTTAAATCATCAATAATGTTAATATTAAGATCAGAAACATTTTTATGTGCAGCAGATGATGCAATGGACATTAACATATTTTCACTATTTTTCATAATTAAAACCTCCTTTATTGAATAGAACGACTGACCCCCACGATAAACCGACGCCAAAACCAGATATCAATATCTTGTTTCCAATACTATCCATATCTTGCGTTAATTTACACAATGAAATTGGTATTGAGCTTGATACAGTATTGCCAAAAATATGCATATAATTGGCAAATTTGTCAATACTATCATATTCTAATCGTGCTGCTATTGACGATATAACAAACGAGCTTGCCTGATGAATCACAAAATGATCTATTTCTCTCTCCCTTAAGTCATTTAGCTTACAAACGTCAGATATTTCATTAGGTATTTTACCAACTGTAAAATTAAATATCTCCCTACCATTCATAGATAATATATTGTTAATGCGATCGTTATTACTGTTTTTATTACGCACAATTAATGAATCATAAAACTCCCCATCAGTGCCAAACTTATATTTTCCAGGTATTAATTTTCCATCTCTTGATAATAGTGTTGCTGAAGATGCATCACTGAACAAACATTTTGTATTCCTGTCATTATCATCAATAATGCTTGAATATTTTTCAACTGTAATTAAAACACCGTAATTAAGATTAAGCGATACAAGTAGAGATTCTATCACTGACAAACCATAAACATACCCAGAACACCCAAGACTAATATCAAATGATGCTATAGAGTTATTAAGGCCACAACGATATTGTACTTGTGCTGATGTTTGTGGCAATTGGTACTCAGGAGTTTGTGTACAAACAACCAGTAGTTCAATCTTTTTTCGTAAATGTTCTTTATTTGACAATAGCTGCTCTAATACATTCTCTGCCATATCTGTTGTACTTAATTCTTTTTCAATAAAAAGTTTTTTGACGCCAACTTTTGTTTCTATAAACTCCTTATTGTACCCATAATTATCTGATAATTCATCTGAGGTAATAATACTTTTTGGCAAATAATACGATATTTCCTCAATGCCTATATTTTCATTATTCATACATTTATCTCACAATTTGAAAGCCAACCAATATAGGCTGCAAATCCATTTCAAGGAAATTTATTTTATTTAAGGTAGAAAAACTATTGTCAATCGTATCACGAATTCCAATATTTGTTATTTTAATATTTAACATACTTAAATACTTAGGAAACTCAGCCGGGACATTCTTCATATACATGTTTAATATTCTATATTTTTTCAGTTTAATATTCTTGAGGTGGAGCTCTTTATTTGACTGGATAATATTTTTTATACACTCATTGTAATCATTGGAAGCAATCCTATAATGCCCAGAAAACTCGCCAAATAAATCTATTTCATTCGTATGATATATTGGATCAACAGTGTTCTTATTTATAATTCTATGATTGCTTAAAAAATATATAAACTTTGTATCGTAATCAGAACTTAAAACAACTTCACAAATTATAGATTCATCACCGTACTCATGATAGCTATTATGAATATCAACTCTGCAATTAATATTCATTTCTTTGTACATTTTTATGTCTAAGGAGTAATCAATAGGCAAGCCATCAACAAAAATGTCAATATTACTATGTATAAATTCAATAATACTGCTAGAATTCACGTAGCTTCTTGTACCTAGATATGAAAAATTTGTGCTTTTAATGATATTCATCTGCCAAATACTCTGCACCAGTATTCTTTCTGATTTTTAGGTAGCCAGTCAGTAAGGTTATCAATTAGAGTGTGAGGTGGTATTACTCTCATCATATCCAGCAAATTATTTTTTCCTGGCCAAAGTTCACCATCTCTTTTGTTTAAAATTTTGATATAATCTTCTTTGAGGCATGATGACATATAAACATCATAAGATATCCTTCCTTTTGTAAATTTATTTCTAAGAATTCCCTCTATTTGGTATCCAAGTAATATTTGCCATTTTTGCCATACATTTAGCTTTTCAACCTGGCTGCTATTTATTCTCTCAACCCCTACAGTATCAAATGCATGCTGTGTCAATCTTGCCTTTGCCTCCATTCCATAAAATATCGACCCATTCCCACTTGTTCTGTCACCTATAACCATTGCAAAGTCGCATTGCTTATGAATATGATCAATTGACGAAAGAGATGCAACACCGATAATCTTATCTTGATTCTTTGGCCTGATTAATGTTACTATTTTAGTTTTATCGTGCATTATAGAATTACAGTATTCTCTTTGAAGGTCTATTGTATTAGGATACATACCTTGATCAAGATATTTTGTAATCTCAATTCTATTGAACCATCTGTACCATTGATCTAAAATAAATTCATCGCACAATGGTACGCACAAATCAATTGTCTCTCCTTCTAAAAAAACATCTAAAGTATTTGTATTTGTATTTGTATATTTCATAATACCATTATGACCAATTTAACCTCTAGTCTTGTATGATTGCAAAATTTTAGTCATAACTTTATTTAGATCACTATCAGTTATATTTGGGAACATAGGTAAAGAAATTGCTCTTTGATAGTACATTTCAGCCTCATGCAGCACATCACAATGATTGTAATGCTCTTGTTTATACACAGGTATATAATGCACATTTACCCCTATACCATTTTCATGCAAGTGATCATATAACTCTTTTCTATATTTGCTATTGCTAACTCTTACTACATATAAGTGAAACGCTGAGCTTCTGTTGGATTTTTGTATTAACGGCTCAATCGTTAAGTTTTTGAATTGTTGGTCATACCAATCTGAAATTGCAGATCTGCGCAATACATATGCGTCAAGCCGACTTAGTTGGCTTATTCCAAGCGCTGCTTGAATGTCTGTCATTCTATAATTAAATCCAAGGTCGATCTGCTCATAGTACCAACCGCCATCTGCTTTTTTTTTCATCTTAGTTGGGTCACGAGATATACCATGACTTCTTAATAATTTCATTTTTTCGGCTAACAGCAGGCTGTTGGTCATTGCAGCACCACCCTCGCCTGTAGTTATTATTTTTACAGGATGAAAGCTAAAAACGGTAATATCAGAATATTGACAACTTCCTACCAATTTATTTTCATATTTTGAACCAATAGCATGAGCGGCATCCTCAATAATTTTAAAACCATATTTTTGGCCCAAATCATAAATTTCCTTCATATCACAAGGCTGGCCAGTAAAATGGACCGGTACAACTATTTTAGGGAGTCTACCTTCTTTTTCCGCCAATTCTAACTTTATTTTCAACTTCTCAACACTCATTAGTGCAGTATCAGGTTCAATATCAACAAAATCAACACTTGCGCCACAATAAAGTGCGCAGTTAGCAGAGGCTACGAAAGTTATTGGAGATGTCCAGAGTATATCATTAGGCCCTAAACCTAATGCAAGGCACGCTATATGAAGTGCTGAAGTGCAGCTATTAACTACAACGGTGTATTTTACTCCAGTATAGTTACATAATTTCTGCTCAAATGCAGGAACAGTTGAGCCCTGAGTGAGAAAATCAGAGCGTAAAACTTTCACGACTGCCTCTATATCTTTATCAGTAATATCTTGACAACCATAAGGAATAAGCTTAGAATTTTCCAATTTTATTTTTGTTATTTTTAATCCACTCTTTTAAAGTCTCTATACTCATCCATTCTTTATTGTTATTACTCGTGTAACTAAATCCAATTTCTACTTGTTTGCCATTTTTAATTAGTTTTTTAGAAGAAGACCAATTATTAATAGCAGGCAATATTTTATAATAATCGTCATATTCATAGGTGTAAATAGAGTCATCCTCCCCAATCATCTCTTCATGCAATTTCTCACCTGGTCTAATTCCAATAACTTTCTGTATAGCGTCTTTATCTATTGCTATTGCCAAATCAGTAACTTTCATAGATGGTATTTTTTTAACATAAATTTCACCTCCACACATATCATCGAACGCTTTCCAAACAAGTTCAACACCCTCTTCCAATGTGATCATAAAACGAGTCATGCGATTGTCTGTAATAGGAAACACGCCATTCTTTTTTTCTTGTATAAAAAACGGTATTACCGACCCTCTAGAGCCCATAACATTACCATAACGAACAACTGAAAATATGGTTTTGTGTTCACCTGAATAAGCATTACTTGCTACAAACATTTTATCAGATGCTAATTTTGTGGCGCCATACAAACTAACTGGTCTACTAGCTTTATCAGTAGATAGGGCAACAACATTTTTAATATTATGATCAATACAAGCATCAATTAAATTCATTGCTCCGTTTATATTGGTTTTAATACACTCAAATGGATTGTACTCCGCTGTTGGCACAATCTTTGTTGCTGCGGCATGTACCACATAATCAATACCATCTAATGCACGATACAATCTATCCTTATCTCTAACATCACCAATAAAAAACCTTACCCTTGCATCATTTTTATACAATTTTTGCATTTCCCATTGTTTCATCTCATCGCGAGATAAAACAACAATTTTTTTAGGATTGTATTTTTCTAAAGTCATCTGAACAAATGCATGGCCAAATGATCCTGTTCCGCCGGTTATTAATATTGATGAATTGGTAAGCATATTATGATTAAATTGATGTTTAAAATTTGTGATCGCCTTAGACAACTAACCCATTGATTTAATTTAATTGATTTTTTTGGATTACTATTATTAAATCTTCACTCGCATTCTTTCAAAATCAAGTGGAAATACTCTTTTGGTGTGCCGCTAAATCTCCATACCGTTGATATAATTATACTTATTAATTCTTAAACTCCGACACATCTAATGCATTATACCTAGTGCCTGCAATCTATACAAACAATACTGTCTAGATTTACCTTTTTTCTGCCTAATAATGGGCGACTTTAGTATTAGGAACAATTACTGTATAAATACCTTCACATTGCACTTTAATAAGCTAAATATGGGTACTTCTTAGATTTGCAACTCCCCAAAAAATTAACGCTAAGTAAAAGTAGAATTTTCTTATAATGAAAACATAAGGAGATTCAAATGAAAACAACACGTAAATCAGATTCACAAATCATGTACTCTTTTCAGTACCTCTTTTTTTTGAGAGGGGCTAGTGTGTAGTGGTCCGTTAAACTGTAGCGGTCTGACAAACTTGGGCACAAAGATAGCCTTATAATACAAACTATAAGGAGGTCAGTAACGACAAAAAAACCAGGAAGCAGTGCGTAATGTTCAGCGTTGAATAAAAGCTAGATTCAAACTAATAACCAATGAAGACTGTGCCAACAGGCAAATAATTGAGATATCTGGTGCAGGCCCAACAGCTGTTGCCAGGTGGAAGAAGCAATACCTAGCGGAGCTTAATGGCCAAACACCTGTAAATGGCAAGCAGTGACGCCTGAACAGCAAGAGATTCGATCACTTAAGAGGCAATTATGGTGCGCTAAACGCTACTTACTCACAAAAGGAGACTCTACTCATACTACTTTCTCTGCATAACTCAAACACTGGAGTGCACACCTGTGTTTAATTGAGTATTTACATGATTTGTAAATCTGATTTTCCTTATGTTTTTATTATAAGAAGATTCTACTTTTACTGGGTGTTAATTTTGGGTGGATTGTACCAATATTTAAGCTTTAATATGCTAATTTTCAAAAAAATATTAGTGTACCACCTACTCAAGAAATACACAATTATTATTTATGCGTATAACCTCTATTTAGCGATTTTAAGCTTTCTTCAATTGTAGAAATTGCAGTTTTATTATATCCAACTCTAGTTTTAATAGAAGACTTGTCAATTGGCATAGCTAAAATTTTTATCCCTAAATAATCTAAATTATTTACATCTATTTCTCCCAAGGTGGAGGTAATATTTTTTTGCGTTAATAATGAATTTTTCTCAAAAAAATCATTATTAACGCAAATAGATGGTTGTGAAAATGGCATATGATTATCCTTCCATGATCCATATTTTCTATCATTCTTTGATACCCCTGAAAACATTAGACCAGAAAGTAACTTGTTTATAGATAATAGCCTTAAATGCTCTAAAGGTGTGTCCACACTTCTCCCCTCAATTGCAGAACGCGCCCAGTTAATAGTTATACCAACATCAAATATTTTTCTTATTTTTAACAATGTTTTAATCTCATCTTTTAATGGTAAAAAACCTTTTTCATAATTTCGTCCATTTACTGCTGTATCACAATGCTCAATAACAATTTTTGCCCCTTGCCAATCCCAGCTTAAAATTTCTTCCATAGATTTTAAAAGAGAACCTGTTGAAGACAACACACCTTTTACAGGCATGGAAGGTGCTGTTGCAATATGAACTGCTATTACAGATTTCCTTCCATAATATTCATT
>Ga0257119_1001027_pt1 | contig 21362 bp, 19 predicted proteins | sample SI112_200mmetaG_FD_190179 | JGI IMG/M metagenome (GOLD analysis project Ga0257119, IMG submission 190179) | Marine microbial communities from Saanich Inlet, British Columbia, Canada - SI112_200m | ecosystem: Environmental > Aquatic > Marine > Inlet | place: Canada: British Columbia | collected... | reverse complement strand
TTAGTTATTTCTAAACAAAAATCTGTCCCCGCGATTGGTCAAAAGGGTCTAACGCTCCCGCCGGGCAGACGACCGGACCGGTCGGATTCTTGGAGTACATTTCTAATACCGTGGATAGATGCCGATCTGAATCAATTCTGCTTGCTTTTCGGATGGAAGTAGATGCCAGCTGTATAGAAGTATCTCCTTAAATTTACTGATTTTCAGCCTGATTTCGGGTTCTTTGTCGTCCATAAACCTATCAAAAGGGTAACGTTCACCATCATTTATAAGAGGTGCTCAGAAGAGAGACGTTGTATAGAAAATTAATTAATTTAAAGTTTATTCAAAAACCCCTATATATTTGGCATATTCTTCTCCATATCCCTTTTAATCAGCATATTTGTAACCAAGTATTTCCCAAGTAAACTCCTCGGAGTCGTCAACATGCAAAAATCACATTTCTCATAATGTTCTTCATTCCATTATACAAGAGCAAATTTTCTAATTAAGTATCTGTATACCTACCGTCAACAACTTAAAATAGTATTTACAAGAGAAAACTTTATAACACATATCAATCAATTTTTTACAATAAGGTTGATGATCATGACTAAAAAAAAGGATAATAAACCATTCTATAAAAAAGCGTGGTTCATTGTGATTTCAATAATTATCATTCTGGCAGTGATTGGGGGATTAAGTGGTGAACACAAAACCAAGGAATCAAATGATTATCCCAATACTGAAACCAATCCTACTACACAAAATAATCAAATATCTGAATATCAAAGTGTACTAGAAGCATGTAAAACCTTAATGGAACAAAAAGCAGAAATAACATCTAAATATCTTGGCAAAGATAGAAATTATGATCTTTATGATTTAAATTTGAATGAGTTAAATAAAATAAAAGAACTTGAAACTTCAATCAAGAATAAATTATCTGTATATAAAAAAACTATTACTGAGAAGGATGAAGAATATGAATTTATTTCAGAAAGCTTACAATCCAGCGAGGAATCATTAACCAAAATCAACGAGGTTTCAGAGACTATCAGACCATTACAATATATCGGTATTGGAACTGCGAAAAAAGAAAGATGGACTGCCGATGTTGGAATATCTGGAATATTATTAAATGTTCACTTTTTTAGTTTGCCAGAAGAGCACATTAGAGCCAAGGGAAAAATGACTGTATCTTTATATTTGGCAGGAGTTGATGGCTGGACTGGAACGCCAGTAAATGTAAGAGGAGATCTACAAGAAGAGTGGGTAAAAAGTTATGACATTTCGGATTTCAGTATGGGAACATGCGGAGATAAAAAATGCGGATTCCTTGAGGATATAAGACTTGAATATTCAAAAGAACATACTGTAAAAAAATTAAATTCTGCGGGAATTATTGAAGTTAAATTTGTTGATGAGTCTGGAAAAGAATTTTTTGCTGAGAAAATTGTAAATTAAAATTAGATAGATGTTCACCTGGGGAGCAATGTGACGCACTGTAAAACATTACACGAAGCAATAATTTTTGTATTAGAATCAAATAATAATAAGTTAATGTCTTTTGATGAAATTGCAAAAGAGATTAAATTACAAAATTTATGGAGAAGGAAAAGCGATAATCAATTTCCTCCATCATATCAAGTAATGCTTAGAACGAAAGTTCAAAAAGCATACAAACACTTATTTGTTGTAAACAATGATTATGTTAGATTAAATAAATAAAATGGAGAAGTCAAATCTAAAACCATTTTTAAGAAATAATCTTGATATACTCTTTGTGGGATTAAATCCTGCAAAAGGATCAAGTGATAACAGGCATTATTTTTCTGTTAATCAAGCATTTTGGAACCAACTATATGATTCTGGGTTAATAACCCAATCAATCGACAAAATGGTAGCTGATGAGATAATTTTTGGAAATAATAAATTTAATCTTAACGAATTTAATTATGGGATTACTGATTTAATCACTGAATTTGCCGAGAGTGATAGTAAGAAGATAAATCCTTCCGTAAATGATGTAAAAAGGTTGATAAATGTAATCGAAAAATATAAACCAAAAATTGCAGTAATTCTGCATGGAAAAGTGTTATTGCATTTGTTTAATTATTTGAGCAAAGCAAAACCAACTTCAAATCAAGGTTTTGTAGGGGAAATTTTACTAAATTCAGATACCTTATTCTATGCAATTGCGTTTCCACATGGCAATGCAATTTCATCCGATAAAAAAATTAAAAATTATAGATTAATACACAAAAGACTCATGAGCATTTAGCTTTAAAAAAGCTAATGATCCTATTCTCTGCACAATTAACATATTTTTTATCGATCTCACACCCGAGAAAATTTCTTCCCAGTTCTTTAGCTGCAACAGCTGTTGATCCAGTACCCATGAAAACATCAAGAACAATATCTCCCGGATTACTTGAGATCTCAATTAATTTCTTTAATATTGATAAGGGTTTCTGAGTAGGGTGTAGTATATGGTTATTTTCATCCTTTATTCGTTCCTTTCCTCGAAGAGAAGTTGTTATAAAAACATTATGCATCTCACTATGTTTCTTGAAATTAAATGTAGAATCGGTGACCTTTCCAATCTCATTGATAGCATAGATTATATATTCAGTAGAGAATACAAAATTTGTCTTACTGAGTCTTGGTGGCGGATTTGTTTTATACCACACAAGTAGGTTTCTAAAGAACCATTTATCTAGAAGAATTTGCATATATTCTTGGATTTGTTTAGTTGCACAGAATAGGTATATTTGGCCATTTGGTTTTAGTACGCGCTTCAATTCCTCAAGCACTGGGCGTGGATCAAACCCAAAATCCCATGATCCGAAGTTTTTTGTCATAAACCTTCCATTAAATTTCATGTTTTTTCTCTGACTTACATTGTAGGGTGGATCAGTAACAACAAGGTCAACACAGTTATCGGGAAGAAGTTTCAAATATTCCATATTATCCATACATGCAATCTTGTTTAAGGGAAGCATGGAAAGGTATAGTTTGAAATGAAATAAGAGAAGAGTTCGGAATGGAGATACATATATATGATATGGATAGAAAGAACTATACTATCTAATTTATATTAGATTTAATCTCATTAAGCAACTTTTTCCAAGCTTGTTCTGGATTTAACGGCATATTCCGTAATGGTTTAGTATTATTGTTGGTTTCAACAAACATTTTTCCGACTTCCGTTATATCAAGATCCAATTCTCTCATATTATCTTCTATCATAGATAGAATACCTGGAGCAAGAAAAGCCATGGAAATATCGAAATCCCTTATTCCCAATTTATCACTCATTTCTTTTGGCACAGGTTTCCCATTAATGGTACCTATATTCCTGCAACCATTTAAGTCTAAATAGCAGATTTCTAACAGTGTCTGTAATGCTTGTTTTTGTTTTCTTTCACTTTTAAGCAATCTCACCATATCCAATTTATTATTTCTGTATAATCCCCATTGGCGACCAGTAGATAAAGTTAGAATTCTTTGATTGTAAACACACCACTTGACATCATTCATCGAAGGTTCTTTAGCAAATTGTTTTGCTAAATCTCTTTTTGCTCTAGCATACTCATCATTTTGTAGAAGTTCAGTATTTTCATTTGCCTCATGCATTCTTGTCCATTCTAATTCAATTTCGTCTTTTTCATTCTCAGTCACTAGAACCTTTTTTTTATCTAGAGGTCTGGTCCGAGAAAACATATATTCGCCGCAATAAGGACATTTTGACTTCCTAGAAGGGATTTTTTCCAATGTTTTTTTACAATACGGGCACTTATCAATTTCTCCTATTTCTTTTAGATTAGCAATATTCTTGTTCTTTAGATTATTTTTCCCCTCAGACCCAAATATATTGCTAAAAATGCCCATTCTAAACCTCAATAATGTTATCTGCAAAATCCTTATAATTTTTCTGGTACTTCTTATGTGAGATTAATATTATTTGTTTATCTTTTGACAACTCCTTTATGGCCGAGATTGTTTTTTTAAGACGTATGTCATCAAAGCTATGGAAAGGATCATCAAAAATCAGGGGGATATTTACATTCCCACTCAATAGGTCTGTCATGGTAGTTCTGATTGTAAAATATATTTGATCTTTTGCCCCTTGACTTAAAATGCCTACTGGGACAAATTTATCTATTTCAGGAGCTTTAACAGATATACCTAAATCTTCTTCACTAATATTTAACTGAGAGTATTTGTTGTTTGTGACTTTCCTGAGAATATTTTTTGAATTCTTTTGAATAACAGGAGTAAATTTTTGTTGAACTTCTGTTTCAGCTTTTTCTAAAAAAGTGTGCGCAATTTCGTACTCTTCTGTTTTCTCTATTAATTCTTTAATCTGATTCTCAACAGCGTCACATTCTTCTTGAATCTCTTCTGGACTTTTAACCAATTGTTTAGTTTTACTAACACTTGTTTTTAATTCTACTTTTTTATCATTCAGCTCCTTTGTTTCCTTTTCTAAATCATCTAATTCGTCTATTTCTTTATCTGTAAGGGTAACTAATTTGTATTTATCAAGATTATTTTTAACCATAGTTAGTTTATTTAACAAATCGGCTTTTGTTTTTTCTATCTTTCGAATATTATCCTCTTCTTTTTCAGTGATTTCATTCCTCTCAAGAGTATTATTGATGAATGCCCTTATCGATTCAGAAAAAGATTCAATTTTACTTTTTGTCTCAGAATATTCTTGAAATAAATCAATAAAATTATTCTGATTGAAATCTTTAATGTTTTTTGTGATTTCACACAATTCCTCTTCGATTTTCTTTTTTTCTTCTTCAAAAGAGCTTATTATCCCTTCATTATCGACTGTTCCTTTTATGGTAATTTCTTTTTTCATCCTTTTATAAGCATAGATTGCCAACGGAATACCAATTAGGATTAATGAGAATATCAAGCCTACAATAAAAAGGATTACGTATGTAGTATCGAGCACTTCATTCATCACTTGCTTATTTCCAGTGGTTTTAGAGTAGGCTTCTATTCTTGATTTCAGGTTGTCTATATTCTTAATTTTGTCCTTTATATTTGAAACATCGTCTTTGGATACCGAACTGAAACCCTTGTAATTTTCTAGTTTATCAATCAATTTATCTCTTTTTTTAGTTGAATCGTTGATACTCAACAAAGTTTTATCGATATTTTTCACATCTTTATCTAATCCTTGAAAATCTTTTTGATATTTCTCCTTCCTATCAAATTTCTCTTTTCTTTTCTTAAGTTCATCAAATTTCCCCCTTTTTTCAGAAAGAGACGTAGAAACTGTTTCGTATTCTCCTGAATCCTTAACCAAAGAAATTTTATGCTCTTCTGCTTCTTTCAAATCTTCCTGCAATCCATCCAGATCCTCCCCAAGAGATTCTGCTTCTTTTTTGCAGTCTTTGGCAACTTTCTTAATTTTCCTGAGAGATTTTGTAGCTGATGCTTCAGCAGAACCAACAAGGACTTCTTCAATCATGTCTCTAAGTTTATTTTTTGTTGTGCTATCTCCCAAAATAGCCATCTGAGATTGTCTAATAAATGTAGTATTCTCAAACACTTTTTGCTCATCAAAACCAAAGTGTTCTTTAATATATTGATTAATTGTACTGAATGTTGTTGAAATTTCAGACTTTCCTGATTTTGTAATTTTAGCAAGCTTCTTTTTGGTATTTTTATAGTCTGAAATTATTTGAAAGGTTTCTTTTTTGTCGGTTATGTAGGTCAATACAAGTTTACAAACGTCGCCATTAGTCCAACAAAACAAAGGTTCAATTTTTGTATTTGTATATTTGAATAATGATGCTAAAATTGCTTCGAGAATCGTGCTTTTTCCTGCTTCATTCAATCCATTAATGAAATTTACTCCTTTTTTGAAATCAATAGTTTTCTTTTTATCAAATTTGCCAAATCCTTCAATTTCAAGTTTTATTAATTCTACCATTTTATAATTTCTTATCTAAATGTCCAATACCAATCCTCAAAGCATTTTCTAGCCTTTTCTTATGATCTTCGTCTTTTTCCTTCACGATTTTTTGTTTAATTAATTTGATAAATTGTCCCCTAATTGTTTGATCTTCGTGTAAATTGTCAGGTATATGAATTCTATCATCTATTTTAAGATAGAAATATTCAGAAGAAAATTCTTTCTCCAGTAACTCTTTATCAAATTGGAACTCTAAAGATGGACTACCTTTCAGAATTAATCTAAGTATCTTGTTGGCCCCTTTGCTTTTTTGAAGAGTTTTCCTGATTTCAGAATCATTGTCTAATTTTGTACAGTCAATCTCAAGATTATGGAATTCTCGAATAGCAGTTTTGTGTGGTTTGACAGTAACCTTGCCATTAGAATAGGACACGATTAATACTCCAGAATCGGACCCATTTTTAAAACTCAATCCTTCAGGAGAACCACAATAAAAACATTTAACTTTTGCTTTTACTTCTAATAAATCGTGGAAATGGCCCAAAGCAATGTAATCCAATCCAGAACTTTCTATTTGGTTTTTTATTATAGGCCTGTAACTGTAATCTGGATTGTCGTCCTCTCTGATATTTGTTGTTGAACCATGAATCAATCCTATTTTGAATTTGTCACTTTGTGTAGCTTTAAATCCCTTTAACGGTTCTTTTATGTTGTTCGTATAGGCCAATCCATATATTTCTAAGTTTCCAATCGACTTAGACTCGAGATTACTACAATCAAATATGAAAACATTGGAAGGGAAAGTATAACTCAACCACAAGCTGTCTTTTTGATATGGATCATGATTGCCAGTAACGATAAAAACAGGTATATTATTCTCTTTCAATCTTTTCAATTCATCAATAACAAAAGTGACGATGGATTTAGAAGGATTTGGCTGATCAAATAAATCTCCTGCAATCAGCAAAGCATCAGCCTTCTCTTTGATTGTTAAGTCAATAATATTACTGAAAACGTCTTGACAGTCGCGTCTATGCAATTTTGACTTTTTCCCTAAAGATTTAAAGGTCATGCCCAAATGTAAATCTGCGGTATGAATGATTTTTACTTCATCAACCATATATCATATAAACAAATTAGAAACGTTATAAATCTTTCTTTTAAATGAACTTTCTGTTTTTCAAATGATTCATCCATCTGCAAACTTCTGGAGCATCATCGCTTCAAGTTTTTTCATTCGCTCATCAAATTCTTTCCGCTGAGCTTCCATCTGTTCCTGAACAACTTCAACCTTCTGTCGTTCTTTCTGCAATTCTTGCTCTAGCTGAGTTTTTGTCACATCGACAAGCATATCGTCCTCAGAAATGGTATCTTTCATGCCGATGAACTCGGAGTAATAGTGAATCATGTCTGATTTCTTCCATCCATACCGATATTTCATCTGATTTTCTGATTTATAGATGGGAAGATAATGGCATACAGAATTATGCCTAAAATCGTACATCGTTATACCGCCCTTAATCAATGTCTTGACCCGCCACCCACGTTTGTTATATTGATAATGTGGTTCCCCAATACCAAATGTTCTGAAAGCAATCGTAGCTAGCGTACGATTATAACAAATTGGTGATTTTGTAAAAAGAAAATCTTTGCCAATCAGCTTTTTTTGTTTGATATACTTTTTTACCTTCTCTGAGCTAATCATCAGCTTGATCTTACGCCCAAATGTCTTTGATGTCTCATCTCGTATCTCAAGAAACATCTGATTTGTTTTAGGGACAGGGGTTAAATCGCATACACGAACATTCATTAGTTCTTTTGGTGCTCGTATGCCTGAATCGAAGATGAAATACATAAGCGTTTCATATTCATAGTTAGGTGCAGTAATTGCCATCTTCTCAACATCCTGAAGTGTAAAATAGTGCCATTTAGGTTTATGATCTGCTCTTGTATCAAGAGAATCTACAATGTTGGGTATGACCTTGTCTTTATTTGTTCTTATATACCATCGCCAGAAAGCGCAAAACACTTTCGCATACGTGCTCACATCAAGAAATGGCTTGTCATTTGCGTTCCGAATCCGACCAGCACGCATTGCATTGAAAACATTCAAAATATCATCTTCTGTAAAATTCAATCTACCCTTAGAAGTATGCTTCTCAAGAATTTTGAACACGGAATTCAGTCTGTACCTTACATGTACCAGATGAATATAACTACGTGGCCCCTTTCTATGGCCTTTTGCTGTATTCTTACCAACAGCCAAATCTAATACATACTTTGTTACATATTCTGAATGTATTGGAGCTATTCCACGAAGGCTATAATAATCAATCTTGCTGTGGCTTGTTATTTTTTCGTGCCATTTCTCGTATAATCCCTTCATATTGGAAGGATCAACTTCCTTTTCGCCCTTTGCGTTGATAGTTATAGCCCTCATATTATTTACCTAATTCTGCTCATTTATAAGCAAGATTCAGAATAGAGATGTCGGATTTCTTTTAAAAATAGAGTCGAGAACGATTGGATATAATGGAGTGGACAACGTGTCACCGATTAGTTGATAAAGAAAAAATGTACTCCGGGTTTTAGACCGGAGCGGTCATATGCTCCCGCCGGGATTCGAACCCGAGTCCTCGGATCGAAAATCCGAGATGATTGGCCGGACTACACCACAGGAGCCTAATCACATGACGAAGAATAAGATGCCCCTTTTTAAAGGTTTTGAAAAAAAAGAAAGAAAAAAGAAAAAAAAATCAATAAATTATACTAATTTCTCCCAAGAGAACCCATCCCGTCCGAAATGACCATATGCAGCAGTTCTTTTGAATATAGGTCGCTTCAAATCAAGTGAAGTCACAATACCCTTAGGGTTTAGCTTAAACGTCTCGCGAATCCACTCAGCGATGTCTTCTTCTGGCTTAGTGTTTGTACCAAAAGTATTGACAGCAATTGAAGTAGGTTCTGCAACACCAATACAATATGAAAGTTGTATCTCACATTTCTTAGCAAATCCCTTTGCAACCACGTTCTTTGCTACGTGTCTTGCCATGTAAGCAGCAGATCTATCAACCTTTGAAGGATCTTTTCCTGAGAATGCACCACCGCCATGTCGTCCAATTCCGCCATAGGTATCTACAATTATCTTTCGACCAGTAAGACCAGTATCAGCAGCAGGACCGCCAAATATAAACTTTCCAGTTCCATTAATGTGAATTTTTGTAAGTTCAGTGATATATTCACCACATATAGGTTCAATGACTTTCTCTAGGATATATTTACGTACGGTATCCTCTTCCATATCCTCAGTATGTTGTTGAGCAACAACTATAGCAGTTACACCTACCGGTACATCATCCTTATATTTTACCGAAACCTGTGATTTTCCATCAGGACCAAGGTTAGGTATTACACCACTCTTTCGAACTTCTGCAAGTTTTGCTGCTAATTTATGAGCAAGTACAATTGGAAGAGGCATAAATTCTTCAGTTTCGTTTGTTGCATATCCAAACATCATACCTTGATCGCCAGCGCCTTGTTCTTTGTCTTCTCCAGCACCTTCAGTTACACCTTGAGATATATCAGGACTTTGTGCATGTATTTTTATATCAATTTTAGCTGTTTTATAGTCCATTCCGTATTCTTCACTAGTATATCCAATTTCTTTTAGAGTGTCTCTAGCTACTTGCTCTGCATCAACAGTTCCTGTACTGGTGACTTCACCAGCAATAATAACGGTGTCAGTAGTTACAAGTGTTTCAACAGCTACTCGTGATTCAGGATCTTGTGTTAGATATGCATCAAGAATAGCGTCACTTATATTATCGCATACTTTATCTGGGTGCCCTTCTGTGACACTTTCCGAAGTGTAAATTTTAGTTACCATAAGTAGCAAAAAATCTCAGAACATATATAAAACCTCTTGATAATAATATTCCAATCGGAATATTTATTAATGTAGGATATTCTCGTAATGTATATGATACAGAACGTAGATGAGATATCACGCATGAGAAAACAACTTGGGCTTACCCAAAAAGAATTAGCTGATGCATCAGGAGTATCTCAATCTATGATTGCTAAAATTGAATCAGGGAGACTTGATCCAGGATTTTCACATGTAAAGCAGATATTTGCCGCACTTGAACAGACATCAACAAAAGACATGGTGTATGCAAAAGACGTAATGGCTCATCCTGTAAAATATATATCAGCTGACAACACTATAATGAATGCAGTACGCATAATGAGAAAACAGGGATATTCCCAACTTCCAGTAAGAGCAGAAGGCGTCGTTGGGACATTGACAGAGCGTGCATTGCTTGATGCCTTGCTAAAGAGAGATGCAAAAATAAGTGATATCATGTTAGATGCTCCACCTACAGTTTCTCCTGATACTCCAGTTCAAGCAGTGATTGACCTTCTACATTATTTTTCAATGGTGCTTGTCGTTAAGAAAGGAAAGAATGTAGGAGTCATAACAAAGACGGATGTTTTGTCAAACATTAAGAGGTAGTTTTATTTCTGAAATAGTTTAACTTTGATAAACCACTTGCTAAAACGGTCAATTATAGACGAGCATATCAGTGAGTATATCATAATTAATGTAGTCAACTGTAGAATAATCTGCATCATCGGTTGATATATATCTGCAATAGGCAATACGGAAAGCGTGAATATTACAACCGCTACGGCAATTCCTTTAGGCATAGATAATGTCATAAATACTTTTTCTTTAAAGGAAAAATTAGCATTTTTGAGTCCTATAAATATTGCAGCCGCCCGGGTCAGTATTAATACAAAGAATATTAGCACAGCTTTTAGCATAAACTCAGGTACAAAATCTATCTTTATCAACATCCCAATTAGCACGAATACAAGTATAACAAGCGTGTTCCCAAGCATGCTTGAGAATTCCTGAAGATTAGATTTTTCTTTTACATACATACTTCCAAAGAAGAGTCCAAGCGTAGCTACAGCAAGCACACCACTTCCTTCTAAATTCTCTGCCGCGCTATATGCAAGTAATGCTGCAGTTATTAGAGCAATAGGGCTGTATGTCTGTGAATAGACTTTTCTCATTGACTTAAAAAAGACAATTCCAAGCACAACACCAGTGCCTACACCTACTATGATAAGTTTAAGAAAAGGAATAAATTTATCGATAAGTGCCTCTGTGACGGTATAATGGCTAAGGTTGCTTATGAGATCTATTAGAATAAGTGGAAGTATAACAATCAATGGAGTGTTTATTATTGATTCTATTTTTAGAAATTCTATTGCCTTTATTGCATGTTTATTCAGGAGTATAAATATTGAACCAGGGTCCGTTCCACTTACAAGTATACTGAAGAGCATAGCAAAAAGAAAGTTTGGAATCGTAAGATCTCCAAGAAAGAACATGACAGTTAGTAGTGATACCAGGATAATATTAAAGAACATGAAATAAAGCGTAACTTTCAGTGCACAGACAGAATGTATATCTACATTTCTCCATTCAAACCTGCTTGCACCGTCGAAAACAATCATAACAAGCGTAAGGACAGCCATAGCTATGAGAAATGCATCAGAGAATGAAAAGATTGCAATTTCACCAAAGCTTAATTTTCCGATAACAAGTCCTGTAAGTAAAAGCAACAATATATGAGCAACTTTTAGGCGTTTTGCTACGAGCCCTACGAGAAGTCCGATAAGTAGTATAAGTGCAATGTTTGTAAGTATCTGGGTTGCAATTGTAAGAGACATATCTTTAAGGACCTCTTTATTATAAAATAAAATTCTGCGAGATATGCTTTATTAAGTTTTTGAATGAAAAATCATCTAAAAAAAAAGAAATATTAAGAAAAAAAATACAAAAGATTAGATTATCTTCTGTTATAACGACCGCCGCCTCGTGAACCGCCTCGTGAGTCTCCTCTTGGGCCGCCTCTAGTAGGATTTCGTCTCTGACCTGCATCAAAATTCAGTCTCTTGAATTTATCAAGCGGTAGCAATTCAATCTTCACATCATAATTGTGATGAATTGCACTGAATATGTCGTGGTCATTGTTGGATAGCAATGTTATAGCTTTTCCAGAATCACCAGCACGAGCAGTACGTCCAATTCTATGGATATATTCTTCTGGATCTTGTGAAAGATCATAGTTGAATACATGCGTAACTCCATCGACATGAATACCTCGAGCAGCTACTGCTGATGCAACAAGTACCTTTTGTCGGCCTTTATTGTAATTCTCGATTATCTGCAGTCTTTTATGTTGTGAAAGTTTGCCATGTATACAATCAGCTTTAACACCGTTTGTACGTAGGTTTTTCGCAACAAGTTCAACAGTAGACCTCTTCGAACAGAATATCAAAACCTGTCCTGTTTCTTCCTTTTCTAACAAATGCACAAGGAATGAAAACTTTTCATGAGGTGAAACATTATAATAATATTGCTTTAGAAGATCTTCTTCAACAAATTCTTCTGCTTCAAGCTCAGCTGAGTTAGTCATGTAGTTATCCCGAAGGAAATTAACATCTTTTGAAATGGTTGCACTAAAAAGCAACATTTGCTGACTCTGTGGAGTGTGGTCAAGTATGTAACTGATGTCTTCAAGGAATCCCATGTTAGACATCTTGTCTGCTTCATCAAGTACAAAGAATGAAAGCTTTGAAATATCTACATGTCTTTTCTCTATATGATCAGCCATCCTTCCAGGTGTAGCTACAATAATTTCACATTTCTTCAGACCGTTTATCTGTGGGTTGTATGAAACTCCCCCATAAACAGTTACAACTGAAATAGAAGTGTATTTTGCAATAGCTTCGATTTCTTTTGCAATCTGAACTGCAAGCTCACGTGTTGGTGCAAGAATTAATGCCTGACTTTCTTTTCCAGGTATAATTTTTTCAAGTATAGGAATTGCAAATGCTGCGGTCTTTCCAGATCCAGTCTTTGATTTTCCTATTACATCTCTTCCTTCTTTAATTAAAGGAATAGCATCTTTTTGGATAAGCGTTGGTTCAACGATACCCATCTCTTTTAGAGATTTCAATAGTTCTGGCTTTATGCCAAATGTCTCAAATGTCATAGTGATTACCTCCAATAATGTGCCGGGTTGTCCGAATCAGGCAATACCTGATGAAACAGAACGAGTAAAGTTATTTTTTCGGTACTCCGCTGCTTCCGTCTTATTCTCACTTATAGGTGGCAAAATATGTCCTCTGTTTATAAGTGTTACGGTTTATTTGGTGATTTTGGTAGGTTTATTCGCTTTATAGCCCTTTGCTGCGTAATAAACTGCAATTGCCCCACAGAGTAATGTTGCGACAACTCTTGCAGTCGTACCATATGTCTCTCCACCATGGTTTACACCACTTGCACCAATAGTACCAACAGCAAAGGTTCCTGCTGCAAAGCAAAATGCTCTCCTGTAATACTTAGAACTAAGAGATTGCTGAGGCGCAGGATCGTCAGAGGCTGGAGTGCTATCAGCAATACTGTCTTCAATGCTTCTTCCTGGGCCTTCAGTCATTATAAATAGAGGAGTTGGGTAACTGTTTATAAAAATGTCTATAATTAGCTATTTGTAGACACTTTCAAGGGGTAATATATATAAATAGGTAGTTGTTTGTTTCTAGACATGACAGGAGTAATCCAGAATATTAGCATAGTTCTACCAGAAGAAGTAGGACAAAACGCAGCTAGGGGCTTTGCAGTTTTGGGAGCTCTTGGTGGAGGAGTATTGGGTGCAACTCTTACAAGTGGGTGCTGTGCCGTAAGTTTGGCCCTTCCTCTAGGAGCAATAATTGTTGGAGGAATAGCTAAAGGAATAGGGAGTTACGTTGATAGTAATGCCAGATCTAGTTATTTTAAAAAATTAAATCAAGCTGCAAATGACGGGGCACCTGCCGTTGACATTTCATATAGGGGTAGTTCTGTAAAATGCGTTTTCCCAGATGGAGTAGCACGAAAGTATGATTTAGATGTCTATAATGCACCATCGATTTCTCTTGAATACAGGCCAGGAACAGGAGCAGAACTAGTGGTTGGTACATGGCTCAAAGATACATTCCAACAAATGGATGTTCGTAGGCTTGACGATATGGTTAAGCAAGAATTTGCTAGTACCCAAGGTGTTACTGCAAGTGCAGGGAGAAAGAATGTTAATGTTTATGTATGTGCATCTGTTGCTAAAGCCGATAAAGCTGGTTGTGCTAAAATTGGAAATATAACACCAGGTGTTATAGGATTTCTTTCAAGGACAAGAGAGCATTATTCCTCAATCTTTTAAGTTTTAGATTTCTATATTAACAATCAAACTTATTAATTCAGGAAACATGTTACCTACATGACAAAAATGAACACGTGGGAGGAGATTGATGAGTGGCTTAAGGCATATGGCTATGATGAATATTTTAACGCCATGAATGAAAAAAAAGAAGTACAAAAAGGCAGTAAGAAAATTGCCTCATAAAACAGATTTTATATATTAAAAGCATCATAAAACCCCCATGAACGAACTATTGACTCGTATGCTGACCTCGTTGATTCTAGGTACAGTGTCACTTGGAATATTCTTCACGTTGCTTTACATTAGCATGAATGAGTCAATAAACATCAATTTGAAAAATGCTACTTTTATTGGTATGTTCTCGGTTATCTGTATTCTTCTCCTTGGATTTATTTTATTTCTAAAATATACAAAAAGAAGAGTAGAAGGAGCGATAGCTCTAAGGGAGTTTCATAAGTTGAAAGATAAAAAATGAGCTAGGACTTGATTTCTTAATACAACAATAACAGAATGGAAAAGTGAGCCCAAAGGGATTGTTCGAAATTCGAAGAATGAGAGATAGGAAAATCTATGATTTTACGTATGTTCAAATCCCCGCATGTATAAAAAATAAAAGAATGGAAAAGTGAGCCCAAAGGGATTTGAACCCTTGACTTACTGGTTTCTGTTGGAAATCATAAAGATAACCATTAAGAGCCAGTCGCTCTACCAGGCTGAGCTATGGGCCCATTCTAATCCAAAAGAAACGACATTCCCTTTTTAAATATTGTGGATTACTAAAATGGGAAGACATAGATCATAATCTGAACGGCTGCAAGGAAAGTACCCAAGAATAAAGATCCAAAAAGCATAGCAGTAGCAAGCCACATCTTTTTTGTTTTTCTATAGGTAGTCTCTTTCATATGAAGAATTTGATTACTGTAATCAAGTACGATTCCTTTTTCATTACGGCACATATTTCTCAAATCATTATTGAATTTTATTTTTGCCTCATCGTGGAATTCAGTAAGAGATAGCGGATGAAAAGTTGTAACCTTTTTTACAGGTTCAGTTTTTTCAGCAGACATCAGTTGAAATATACTCAATACTCCTCCAAGACTTGCAACGGTTATTGCAATTTGAAACATTAACGGATATGCTACAAATTTGGGATTTAATATTTCCGTAAAGCCAAGCGTAAGGACCAAAGCGCATACAGCTACAAGAAACCCGTTTTTTTGAGCAAGTATGAGATGGTAGTTTATGTGAAGTTGTATGATATTACTTAGATATGTGAATTTTGCGACTTCAGGAATGTCCTTTCTTTTTGCCATGATGCAGATTCCGCATTAATTGATATATAAATCTTATGTTGGAGAGTAAGATAAATATATAAAGAATTAGTTCGCTTTTATTATTGATGCGGAGAAGCCAAACAACAGCATTTATTATCCTTGGTGTTGTATTGATAATGTTATTCGTTATCCTTTTCATTTCTTTAGGTTTTAACAACGATTCTGAAATTGGACAAATATTACAATTACAATCTAAAATGTCACCTATTCAGGCATATATAGACGACTGTCTGAGTCAGGTTGTCCCTGCAGGAGTATTTCAATTATCAAGAAATGGAGGGTTCATTTATTGGTATGAAGATACACTTCTAACAGAATATGAAAAAATAGCATATCATAGCGCAAATAAGAGTCCTTCTTTAGACATGATGAAGGATGAATTACAACGTTTTACAGAAGAATCGATGATGTTGTGCATACTAAATCTTGGTAATACGTCATATAGGTTCGATTATAGTAAGATTGATTTACAGATAGAAATAGGAGAAGAAAAAATTAATGTGGAATTCAATCTTCCAGTTACTTATTCAAATGGTATGTCAGAAGTAAAGAATGAAAAGATAAAAAAAACATTCCCATTCCGTTTGAAGCATTTAGTTGGAATCAAAGACCAAATAGTAGAAATTGTAGAAGGAACAGAATATCTTGATTTAGATGCTCTTTCACGATTTGATGTTGAAGTAAACGTAATACCATACGATAGAAACACGACAGTCTATGCAATAGTAGATGATCAATCGTTAAATGAACAGAATCCTTTGACGTTTATGCTTGCAGTAAAAGAAAAATGAAGAAGATTACGATATACATAATGTTGTCAGTACTTCTGGTAGCTACAGCATTTGCACCAGGTTTTAATGCAGATGATTCTTCAACATGGGAAGAAAATCCTGATATGGCAAAAATGGCAATTCAGTCAGGAGAGATATCTCCTGGCAGTTATAATGAGGTTCCCAATGATGTATGGGCACAGATGGATAACTTTGACAATATTGATCTTACTATGGTCCCCGATAATGCATGGACACATATAAATCAACAGAGAATACCACCAAATAAGGTAGGAGAAATTCCTCCAAAGCATTTTAAGCCAAGTCAAATAGATTCAAATTATTTAAAACTCCATTCTCTTCCTAAACAGTGGATAGAAGTAAAAAATTTCGATAATGTTGATGTTGCTTCTATTCCGTTATCTTCTTGGGAAGCAGGAGTGATTGATCAGAAATTAATAAAGGGAGAAAAGGTTTCAGAAATACCAAAGGAGCATTTTGATCCAAAAGCAGTCGAAAAAGAAAATCTAAAATATGCAACATGGCCACAAATCCTAAATAAAGTAGAAAATTTTAATGATTTGCGTGATACAGATCCTGAACAATTAAGAGAAGCATTCAAAAATTATGGTTCTGATGTAGATGTATCTGGGTCGTCTAATCCAGTGTATTGTTTCAAAGACGATTCAGGTGCATTAAGACTTCAAGGAGAGTTTGGTGAGTTATATCCACATCAATTCCCAAAAGAAAGTTATCAGATATCAGTAAACAAGAATAAGGTAGAAATTAAGAAGTTAGGAGAAGAAGATAAGGAAAATATAGTAAGTATAGAAGGTGCGGATTCAATAGTTTACAATGGTGATACTCTTGAGTTAACTCCAAAGAAAAGTGGAACATTGAACATAGTCGGAAAACAACTTTCTGAAATAAAAGTAGGAGAAAAAATACTGAGAGTAGGATCCGATAGTGCAAGTGGAACCATTTCGTTAAAAGATGGTGTATTGGCAGGAACAAACGCAATATTCTCAACATCTGATGAAGATAAGAAGATATTCTTGCAAGGAGATTTTTTATATCATCCGGAGACTGGAAGCCTGAAACTCAAAAAAGGAACATTTGAAATTTACCCAATAGAAAACGAACTTGCAAGCGAAAAGCCAGCCTTAATAGTCACCGCATCAAAAGGGCCAATCGCAATTCATCCTTCTGATGTACAACTTCCAAGAGGTTTTAGTGACTTGAGCGAATTGAAGTACGGAAGAAATTTTGGTAAAGATTACATCTATATGCAAGGAAAGGGAAAATTCAAGGTTGGAGAGCTTCATGTAGTCAATCATGATATTGATGCAAAATTTTCAAGAAAACATGATGCAATAATTGCAAATGGTTTAGTCGAATTTGAAGACTCTGATTGGAAATACAAAAGTAAAAGCAAGAATATGAATTTTATGAAACAGATAAGCAGGAATGGAAAAGAACACGTAGTTGCAAACGCAGGAGTCGGGACATCATCAAATGAAGTTCTTGCGGAAATATCAAGAAAAGTGAATATAGGTGATGTGATAGGTGGAGGAATAGGATTTATTACATCGGAGGAAGGGTTTGAGCTGACAGGAATAATAGAATCAAAAGATGGAAGAATAACATACTCTGTTGATAAAAAAACGTTAGCATCTCTTTCAGAAATCAATGACAGAAATAAAATAATCTTGATAGGAACAAGTATTGTGATGGACTTAATGAAGAATGATGAACCTCATGCAAGCGTTATTGTAAATAAAGATTTGGGTATTGCCTATGAACGAGAAGGTGGAAGTATTACATACGTGCTCGGTTCTGCCAAGGTAGATTTTTTTATGGGTGGCACATTACCAAACGTGGCAGAAGAAATGAAGAAACTTGATGCTGAAATAGCTAAAGCTAAAGTAGAAGGAAACAATCCAACTGAACTCATAAAGAAAAAACATTCATTTGAATTTGCTATAAATGATCATCATGTCAGAAAAAATATTGAAAGCGGCAATTTCAGGTCAGCAATCATTAGGACAAGTAATTTCCTAAATGAACACGAAGGTAGTCCTATTGAAAACGATGTAGTCATGTACCTTGGGGAACTACATGGAAAATCAGCTATCTGGAACGAAGTGAAGTTGAGAGAGCAAGAACAGCTTCCACTAAAATCAAGGAATGAAAAATATATAGCCGAACTGAAAAGTGAAGCGATAGCATCGTACAAAAAAGCAATCAATAAATATTCTAGCGTAGGAGATGCTTATGAGATTCAGCTTGAAGTCGCTAATCTTCGAACTCGTGTTGCATCCATTAGCTCAAATGGCGATGACTCAGAGTTAGCAATAAATGCTTACAAGAGTCTTTTGGAGCACGTTGATGTAAAAGACGATAAAGAAAAAATTGTTGCGGTGAGGTTCGGGCTTGCTGCTGCACACATGAATGTAGTTGAGAATAGGAATGCCGAACTTACGTCTATGACAAAAGCTTATCAAAAAGAAATAAGAGACGCAGAAGGCATATCTACAAAAAATACTAAGGCAGAGCTTACCGAAAAATCCAAAGAATGGTATGAGAAAAAAATAAAAGAATACCACAAACAATATCAGAATGCAAGAAATAATGTGATTGAAGAATATTCTAAGATAATAGATATGGAGGGAGTGGATAAAAACACAAAATCCATGGCTCATCTGGGATTATCGGGCACGTACGTGAGTGATCAGAATTTCGAGGGTGCTCTTGGCAGTCTTGGACATGCTTTGGAGGCTGACCCTGATAATCAAGCTGCAAAACAACTCCAATTACGATTACAAGAAAGCATATTGCGTGGCATGGCAACAAAAATACAGGTGGAGCAAGATAGTATAACTGGCAAGTTCAAATCTAAAATAGGCATGAAAAATTATGATAAAGATAGTGCAGCAGATTATGCAAAGCAGGTTTTTCTAAACACAGGTAATGTATTTAGTACCTTGTGGGGGCGTCCGCAACAACTCGCCGAAGAACACAATAATCTTATTGAAAAATATGGTAGGGAACGTGCAGGGATAATGTTATTGCAATCAGCGGTCAAGCAGGGTATACCTGTTCAGGAATTCTATAGCATATATAATGAAAAGGATAAAGAATTTGTGGAAACAGTATCTATTAAGGATATGTCAAAAGTAGGATATCAGCCAGCAAGCATAGGTAAATTAAAAGAGCTTGTAGGAAAAGTACTAAGAACAAGTGATGAAAATACAATTTCAATGTTTACGGCAAGTGTTCATGCAGCATTAAGCAACCATGATGTAAGATATGTAGCCAAGAATGGTCGTTTTGATAGCTTTGATAGGGCGATGATAAAAGCTGAACAACGTGATACGAAACTTGGTTTCTGGGGGCTGTATCTCGATACTCCAGAATATGGAAATCTCGTTGCAGATTCAACATTAAGACTGACAAATGGTAAGAATTATCTTGACCAAGGAAGTTTAGAATATGGTATTACAGATATGATATATCAGGAAGCGAATTTGAAGAATTTTATAATGCTTACACTTCCTGCAGCAAAAGTTGGAGAATTAAGTCTTGCAGGACATGCTCTAAAAACGATAGGAACTGCAGGAAAGGCAGCAATAGGCACAGAAAGAGTTGCAAAAATAGCGAAGGTAGGTGCAGGATTAAAGGAGTCTATGACATCTAGTAAAATTATAGGACAGCTTGGACGCCAACTGATAAAAGAAGGAACTTTACGTAGTAAAATTGCGTCGTTTACAGCAAGAATGATTGCAACAGAAGGTGCCGAAGAGGTAGTACATGGTGGCGTAGGATGGACAATGGATAAAGTTGGTGCCGGTGGGCAAGCAAGAATGGCAGTACATTATGCAACAGAATTTTTAGTTGGTTATGGAGGATTATTTGATGATGCATTTGATACAATCAAAGGAACAGTAAGAATGGCGTCAAATACTCAAGCTGCACGCAGGTTGCTTATTTCCAATGGAGATGTTGTGGGAGAAAGTGTTGGCACGGTTGCTAATCCGGCAGCAAGAAAGACAATGATGGAAGCTATTGAGAGTAGAGCAAAAACTAAAGGATATAGTTTTACTGATGCAGGAGATGGAGCTTTTGAGCTGCGTAGAAGTGTTAATGGAGAAGTTGAAAGTAGACTATTTCGTGTTGGTATTGAGGGAGAACCTCAAGTTAGTGGAGTAAGAGGAATGGACGTAACAACACAAGAAGTTGATGTTCAGCAAGTCAGAAGAGATATTGAACAAAGGTTTGAACATGCAAGAATGGTATCCTCAGGAGATGCTGTTTCGCCAGTTGTAATAAGAGATACACCAATGCTTTCTGGTGCTGATTCATCTAAAACATTTGATATTCCCTTAAAGAGTGGAAAAACAGTTACAATAGAGCCAGGAAGTGATATAGCGAATCTTCGTGCGTTAGTAAAATCTACTCAGACAGGAACAGAAATTCCAGGAAGTGTAAAGTTTGAGGTAGATGGCACAACAATTCGTGAAATGGGATATGAATTGCCAAATAAAGGAGACGTCGTTGTCTTTAAAGGAACAGATGGATACATGACATCTGCGGATACGACGGTGGCGATAGATTTAGATTTGTTTGATAATGCAAAACGAGACGTAATTGTTGATTTTTATACAGATATGATAGATATGAAGAGAACATTTGGATTTGAGACGCATTTTGCAGATCTACCTTCATCACAACAAACAGAAGTATTACAGGTAATCTCAAAAGCATCAAAAGTTGAGACTACTAAAGGGTTAGATTTTAATCTTGATGGTGATGGTCATACTATATTCCTGACAGAGGCCGCAAAGGGAATGGAGGGAAGTATTGCAGTAAGGATGAACGGATTTAGGCGTAATTTACTTGATACAGAGAGTGGTATGTCCAGAATAGATTTAAGTAAAACTCTTCAGAGAAATGTCCCTGAATTTTCAGGGATGACTCCAATGGATAAGATGCGAATAGTAGAAGAAGTTGCGGAAGGTGTATCTTCTAAAGCATCTGCAACAACAAAAAGTACCCTAAGAGG
>Ga0257119_1001011_pt1 | contig 21568 bp, 22 predicted proteins | sample SI112_200mmetaG_FD_190179 | JGI IMG/M metagenome (GOLD analysis project Ga0257119, IMG submission 190179) | Marine microbial communities from Saanich Inlet, British Columbia, Canada - SI112_200m | ecosystem: Environmental > Aquatic > Marine > Inlet | place: Canada: British Columbia | collected... | reverse complement strand
TTTAATTTCATCATGTTTTCCCTATTTTATGTACTTTTTTAGCACATCTCTTACTGAAAAAGGCCCTATTACCGAGGTGCCGTCGTTTATAAATATAATGTCACTACGAAATTTACCCATATCAATTCCAGGGCAATCAGGTTTAGCTGGTTCCGATTCATAATGTCCAAGAACGTTATCAAGCGGTACATCAAACTTGACCATAAGCTCCTTGATCAGTGTCCCTAATGTTATCAGCATTTCAATTCTATAAGGTTTGTTCTTGTGGATTAAACAGATTCCAACCGATTTTGAATTCTTGCCATATACGTGTGCACCTATTTCACCATCTTCAAGTTCTTTATCTAGGTCAAGCGGTCTTCCGTATTCAATATTGCCAACGGCAGCTTCTAAACATCTATTATTTCTAAGATCATCATATGTAGGAATGCCATTTCCAATAACAAAGTGATAGCCGATTCCTGATCAACCATTTGCTTTATGTCATTTGTTTATTTCTCTCATCGTACCTCATTCTGAGTCCGAATGGTGCACGTAAATATATTCTATTTTTCTCATAGTTCTTCCCTTATCACTTGCTTATTATTTTTCCAACCCTTGTTCAATCAGCCTTATTTTTTCAATTTGGAGGAAAGTCTTTATCTCTGGCTACAGCTGGAAAGTTTAGAGCAGGCTCATATTCATCATAAAATATTCTTTTAAAAGTTTTCTTGTGATGATCCGTCTTCATTCCGATTTGACGAAGCATTCCATTAAAGTGAACGAACCAATTGAACCGCTGAATAAAATTTGCAGGTGATGCTGCCAGCTGTTCTTTCGAAAAGGCATCTTTGGTCCATGTGGCAATATGTTTTTTATACCGTTGTCACTTTTTATTATCAATTCCCATGTATGCTAGTTTTTTAAGAAGAGTCTTCTTGTCAAAATGCTGCAGATAGTTTGGCGCATTGAATAGCGTAATCATTGCATCATCATAGTTTCCTTTTCCAATTCCATATCCTAGATTGACCAATACGGCCTCATGTTCTGTGGGATATTTATCATGATTTCTTTGATAATAGTCCTGATAGCTTCCAAAGTATTTACCACTTTCTTTTTCGGACATCCAAGCTTTAAATTTTTCTTCCTCATGAAACTTCATCGACTTGTTGTAATATTGACTAACATGTGTAACCTCATGCGCAATTACTCCAAGTGCAGAATCTAGAAATTGTTCTTTTTGAGTATTTATGTGAATAATGAAATAATGATCTTCACGTTTTCTCATCCGGCTGGCCTTCTTGCCCTTAGGACCTATGTCGATATCAATTTTTAATCTCTGCCTTCCATATCCCTGAGCATATCCAGGAGGAAGAGGTATTGAAAATCCAATTCGACCTTTGGGTCAAATCTTATAGATTTTCTGTTCCATCTTACCCATATATTTATCAAGAAGTCCGTCGAAATTTGAAACTTTTTCGTTTAAGACCATTAGCTCTTTAAGTTTCATGCTTATTCCCTTATCACTTTTTTACGATCTTTTCAACTTTATCAAACTTAGCTTTCATCTTTTTATCTTCTCATGGAAAATCCTTCCATATTACTTCATATGCTTTTTTAATTCAATGTCTCAGCTTGGTCGTCTTTATTCCCATTTGAGAAAATAGAGTATTGAGATCTTGATACCATCTAAAGCGATTTAGAAATGTGTCGGGATTGGCAGTAACCATGGGTCTATAGTCTCATGTGTCTAAAGCCCATTTTTCTATCTCTTTTTTCAGCGATTGAACTTGCTTATTTGTTACACCAAGATATGCAAGCTTTTTCAACATTGCTTTATAGCTAAAAACTTTAATATATGTAGGAGAATTTAATATTTTATACATCGCATCAGTTATTTCGTTTCTAGATAGAAGATATCCAACATGAACTAATACAGCCTCATGTTCTGTAGGATATTTGTCATGATTTCTGCGGTAGTAGTCGCGATATATTTTGAATGAATTTGCACTCATTAGTTGATCTTGAAATTCTTGTCATTTATCTGTCTTTGTACGATCCATAAATTTGTTGTAATACTGACTGACGTGTGTTATTTCGTGAGCAATTATGCCCATAGCATTTGCTGCACTACCAGCATGATTAGTGTTGATGTGAATAACATATTTGTTATTACCCTTGGGGCTCACTCTAGATGCTTTCTTACCTTTGTAACCAATATCTACATAGACTGTTAGATTGTTGCTTTTATCGTCTGTTCAAAGCTCTTTAGGTAGAGGCATCGTAAATCCCATCCGACCTTCTGGTCAAATACGACCTATCTTCGACTCGATCTTCTCCATATATTTTTGCAACAATCCATCAAGGTTTGAGACTTTTTCGTTTAATGCCGTCAGCTTTTCTAGTTTCATATTACTTCCTAATATTGCCACTTTCCATTTTTCTTAAATAAGACGATGTCATAGTTATTTTTGGGTCCAACTACTGCGAGTTTAGATACGTGAAAATGTTTTTCAAATTCATCTGGTGTTCCCACTGGTCCAAAAGCATCTCGCCTAAATTCAATCGGTGGATTCTTTGGATTTTTATCGACGATTCGCTTGAAGTCCTCCAAGGTCTTTGCTTTTGTATAAGATACGGCATACACTTTCATTGATTTTTCTTCATTTAATAGAGTCTTCAGTTTCATTTTATTTTCCTATTGCTTTTTTAGCGATCTTCAATGCTTCACGCTTTGTTATTTTTGGATTTGAAAACCATGCATCTTTAACTGCAACTAGAGCAATCCCAACATCAGGACCACCTTTGATATTAAATGCTCTCATAATATCATCACCGTTAATTGGCAGTGTAATATCTTTGGTTGCACCCAATTTCTTCAGTCGTTTGTCAATAGCAGTAACCTGATCTGGCATGTTATAATCTGTAGCATGTGATCTATTATCACTATCAATAAGATCCATTGTGGCTTCTAGGTGATCACCAAGATCAGTTTTAAATTTTCTCAATGCCTTATCACTTGCCAGCTCACCATCTTTTCCAAATGCCTTTGTTCTCATGTGATTTGAGATTGCAGCAACAACAGCTGTAATAATGTGATTTGGATATTTCAATTTAATCAAGATCTTCTTAGTCAAATATGCACTAATCTTCTCATGCTTATAGAAATGAATCTCACTATTCACAAGTGTTCTTGTTTTTGCCTTCCCAATATCATGGAACATTGCAGCCAGTCTATTAACTACATCCGGCTTCACACCCTTTACAACTCTGAGTGTATGTTTCATAGCATCAACATCGTGATACTTATTCTGCTTCAACCCAATTAGCTTATCAAGCTCTGGTGCAATTTGCTTATTTAATCCGGTCATCTGGAGAAGCCTTATTGCTTTATCTGGATGTGAAGTAATCAGCATTTTATCCAATTCTGATCTGATCCTCTCATATGAAATCGTCGAGAGCTTTTTAGAATTTCTTTTCAATGCCTTAATCATAAATAAAGGTAGCTTCCAATTATACTTGACTGTAAATCGTATTGCACGCAACATTCTTAATGGATCTTCATTAAATATAATATTTGGGTCAATAGCTGTCCGAATGATACCAGATTCTAAATCTCTCTTACCCATTCCTGTTAAATCTAAGATCTCACCTGTTGTTAAATCTTTAAGTAAGCTATTAACAGTGAAATCTCTTCTCTTCACATCATCTTCAATGGTCCCAGGTGAAACATTTGGCTTTCTATTTCCGTCCTCATACTGCTCCTTACGAGTCATAACAGCTTCGATTTCAATCTCGGAAAGATCTATTCCTTTATACATAATTCCAGTAAGACGGAACTGAGATGTTCCAAATTTAGGGTACAATATTGGATTAGAACCGCTCCGATAAATTCCTAGCTTCTTGGTAATCCATTTGGCGAACTTTACACCACCCTTATCTGAAGCAACTACAATATCAATATCCTTAGGATCTCTCCCCAGTAATTCATCACGAACATAGCCTCCAGCAATATATACTTTGCCCTTCCATGGTGATTTCTTGACCATGTCTGAAAGGAATGACTCGGCAGCCTTCTCTACTTTTCCCTCATATAACATTTGTTCCATCATGTATGACTCCGAAAACTTGTTTTTTGTCTTCATGGCCTTTTGCTGTGCGATTGGTAGCTTCGACCCATATTTTTTATTCCGCCCTTTAATATAATTCTTTTTCCGGTCTTTGTTACCTTTTTTTTCAAGTGGAGACATAAGATGCTGCATCTTTGCTTTGATATTTACGGCAACAGGACCACCTTTCCATAGCTTGAGCGGCATAACAGCATGGTCATCTTTATAGTATGCTTGATCTCCATATTCTTTTTTGATAAATCCCTTTTCATCATATATGTCAACTAGCCAATTGTCTGTAACTTTAAATTTATGTATTCGCATCAGTTCTTTATTCAGCATTTTCATGAACTTGTCAAAATGCCCACCTGATTTCTTGGGCATATCTCAAAATGAGATCACTTTAACATTCTTTCATACGCGACCATCTCATCTATATGGTCCATCAAGGTCTAGTCTTCCATGAGAAACTCCACCATCCTTACTCACAACAAGCTTTTTCTCTCTTATTTTATATACAAATGGGAATGCTTCACGAGACAAATATGAGATTGTCTTACCGTTTGGGAGATTAACCGCATCAGGAGATTCATTTATGTGCTCTGAAAATTTGTATTTTGTAGCCATAGCCCTTTGCTTTGCAGTTACATGTCCCTTCTTAGCCCTAGCTTTATCAAGTGTTGCTAATTTTTTACGGACATCTCCCATGTTTTTAACCAATGGTGATAATAGATGAGCCTTGCCTCTATCAGATTCTGATCTTTTTACACTACCAGCAAATTTTGTTATTGGTATGATTGCACTAGTATAGTCTTTTTGAAGAAAATCCTGATCTCAGTCATATTTATAACCTTTTGCATCTCCAATAAATCCTCTTTTCCATTTACCAGATTTATCTTTTACCACTTCAATGCTTCACGTCTTTGGATCAATTCTAATGCTTTCGTCATTTGCCTTAAATGCCACATTCAGCTCTTTTATCAATTTATCAAGTTGGCTAGATGTTGGATATTCTCAAAAACTCATTACTCTATATTTGGGCCAAAGTCGTCCTGCAAAATTCCAATCTGGTCTATCTTGAACAGCATCCGGCTGTCGATCTGTATTTTTATTAAACATATTATTGGCATGAGTTACATTCATTATGCCAACATACGCCATTCCTTTATATCACCCAAACGGATAGCCACCGTGATTAAATTGTAACCTGTGATCGGCTTCAATATCTATTGCATCTGGCGATTCTTTTAGAACACTTTCGCTAAATTTATATTTTGTAGACATAGCCTTTCCTTTAGCATCTAGTCTGCCTTTTTTCGCACGAGCCTTATTAATCTTTGCAAGCTTTGATTTGTCATTCTTCTTATCGAGAGGTGATTGCATATGAGCAAGTCGAGCAGCCTTGTCCATTTTGGGCGGCTTACCTGTATAGTACTTAATTGGAACAAGAACGTCAATCCAATATTTTCCAGATGGGCTCTTATCACCTTTTGCATAGGGTATGACATCTGGGTGCTCCATCAATCACCTGTGAGATGATTCAACATACCAATCGCCGGTAATTTTTACTCCAGATTCTTTTCCAAATTTATTTAACTTTTTGATTCAGCTCTTCAAAGCGCTTTGTGTAGGAGGAGTTCAAAATGAGATCACTTTGGTCTTCTTCCAAATGCGACCCGAAAAGTGATCTCAATCTGGATTAAAATTGCCATCCTTTGTAATCCCTGCTTTAGCTTTCACATCTGGGATCATATCATAATGGCCTTTCCCTGGTTGACTAAAATATATAATGCCTTTATATTCAACAAATGAGTATGCATCGCGATCATGATATTCAATCGTTCTCTTACCAATTTTAATATGATCTGGTGATTCTAATAATTGTTTAAGCTTCATTATTCAGCGCCTCTTAATGATTTTAATCTAACTCATTGGTGATTGGTAATAGCAAGCTCACACTTTAATTTTCCACCCACTCTAATAACTTCATTTTCTTTATTGTTACCAATATATGCTGCAACAAAGTTCAAAAATTTATGATTAAATAACAGTTGCGAATCTGGAATTTTTGCCACTAAAACTGAAATGCCAAATTTGCGAGCTACTTGATACGTGGGCGTTCAGCTTTGGATCTTATATGTCGGCTTATAGATATAAGGAATACTCATAATGGGATTAGGCTCTGAATTGAATGGGACGGCATTTTCTAAATCTTTGATTGTGATGGATTTCATATTCAAATTGTGAACTCCTCGATATAGCTCCTTATTTCCTTTGTATATCAATTCCTTAGGGAAATCCTTTTTCATTTTCATTAATTCTTTAACAGCACTCTCAAATTCAGGATCCTTTTGAGTCCGATTAAATGTTCCTCTAACGAAACGCTTTAATAGCTCAAAATATCGAGCCTCTTCTTTTGTGTCCGGTTCTTTATTTCCCTTATGATAGTCACGAAGAGCATTGAATAATAGATCTCCAAATTCTGCTTCTTCTAATAATGTTTTAAGTTTCATTATAGTCGCTCCATGTTGGAACTCTGTTCAAGGGTATTAATAGAGTGCATCTCATTTTTCCACCAAATCGAACAACTTCATGCTCTTCACTTCCCAGTACTGTTCTCGAAATTGCACTCATAAAATCAGGATTAAATAAAAGTTCTTTCTTTGGTATTTTCGTTGACATTAATATAGCACCAGCATGATTGGTTGCAAAATCATCAGCAATAGAAACACTTGTTGTTCAACTTTGCACAGCAGAATGAGGCTGATATGTTATAGGAACTGAAAATACTGTTTGGCCTTCTATTTTAATCTTCTTCCCTTTTTCTAGAGCCTTTAATGTTACGTTTCTTTTGATGTCATATATTTCTCATTTTAAACCTCTATATAGCGGCTTGGATCCCTTATACTTTAATTCATGAGGATAGTCGCTTTTCATGTTCATTAATACTTTAACGGCTTGAACCATTTTTGTACTAGTGTGCATTCCATCAGAACCACCTTCAATAAAATATTCTAATGCTTCTCAAAATTTCTTTTCTAATGGAGTATCTGGCTCTTCTATATGATTTCATCATTGCTTGACTCTGTTAAAAAGAGATTCGCCAAACTCGCCATCTTCTAATAATAATTTAAGTTTCATATTCGCCTACCTGTTTGAATTATCCATTCATCCTTTTATTTCTTTCCATGCTCACGGAGATATTAGCATTTTACATTTCATAGGACCTCCCACTCTCAAAACTTCATCTTCAACATCTCCCAATATTACTTTAGTGATCTGATTTATGAATTTTGTATTGAACAGCAACTGAGACTTGGGTATTTTTGCTTCAAGTATTGTTCCTTCAGCAAATAATTGAGCAGTGTGTATGTCTGTCGTCCAGCTCTGTACCTTTGAACGGGGTTTGTAATTATAATCAATTTCAACATACTGATTATAGCCTATCTTTCTCACCTTGCCATTCTTTAAGACCTTAATAGGAACATTCATATAAATGTCTTCAGCTGGATATTTCAATCCTCTCCATAAAGGTCCACTTCCTTTAAAGATAAGCTCCTTGGGATAGTCTTTCTTTGCTTTCATCAGAGAATCTATTGCATATTTGAAATCGCCGGTTATGGAAGTTCCTTCTCACTCTCCCTCGATAAATAGTTCAATTGCTCTCCAAAACATAGCTTCCATTGGAGTATCAGGCTCGCGACCTTTGTGCCAGCCAATTACTTTATCGAATAAAATAGATCCATAATCTCCATCTTCTAATAATGATTTAAGTTTCATTATGTACTATTCCTCTTGATAAAGTCATATACGTCTTTTGTTAAAAATACTGTTGTTTTTATTGAACCTCCTATGCGAATTGTTTCTCACTCTTTTTCACCTAAGACCAAATTAGAAATGTCATTCATAAATTCTGGATTGAATAACAGGTCTATACTGGGTACTTTGGCTGAAACTATGGCATTGCCAAAATTTCTTGCCGTTTCTCAATCTGAAGTTCAGCTTTGAATCTTTGAATGTGGTTTATAATAAAGGGGCAAAGTATATCATGTCTTACCCATCACTGTCGATCTTGAAAAATCTTTAAGGTGCTTTTTTCCAAGATTAATAAGTCGTCTATCACTTAATTGAACCCCACGATATAAAGGATTTGATCTTTTTACTCTAAGCTCCTTTGGAAAGTCGCTTTTCATTCTTAAAAGAGTATAAACTGCATCTAAGAATCCTGGCTCTGTTTTTGTTTCCATTGAACTGCCTTTTAGAAACTTTGTTAGAGCTATTCAAAACTTTCTTTCTTTTGGTGTATCTGGCTCTTTTTCACCGCGTCACCATTTTTCAACATCTTGAAATAATATGTTTCCAAATTCTCCATCTTCTAATAATAGTTTAAGTTTCATTATAGTACCTATCTAATAAAGTTCTTGAATTTTAGATTCTGTAGGCCTTTGTAAGCTGGTCCTCTGCCACTAATATAATTTGTTGCTTTTTCAATTGGTTTGACATGATAGCGAACTAGCTTTCCAGTATTGTCTCCTCCACCCAAACCTTTGACTTGGCGATCGGCTGATGTTACATCTTTAAATAAACGTGGCTTTGCATTTGATGGTCATAGAGTTTGAGTTGTATTACTTATGTCCCCTATGATAACCCAACCTTGCGATTGACTCTCATCAATATCTTCTGAAAATTTATTCTTAGTCTTCATTGCTTTTTGTTGAGCAATCGACATTTTATCTGTATATTTCTTTTTCATCAGTCCCTTCCAATAGTTCTTAAGCTTTTCTGGATCTCTTTTTCTAATCAAGGGAGATATCATATGAGATTTCCCTTTTTCGGCAGAAGATCGTTTTGCACTTCCATTAAATAGTGCTAAAGGAATGATCACGGTCTTTCTTCCTCAATGAAGAAATTCTTCATCTTTTCAGGCCTTCATTGGATTAACCTTTCCTGCCCACTTGCCATCTTTATCAGCAACAACTTCTATGTTCCATGAGTTCATGTCAATTTCAACATCTTCTCAGCGGTTGTCAAATGCTTTATTCAATTGTTTTATTAATCCTTTTAATTTTGATGGAGAAGGATAGGTTCAAAACGTAATAACTTTAGCTCTTTTTCATAGTCGTCCAGGGTAGTCAAAGTCACTTCTGGATCAAGCTGAATTTCCTTCATTGTCATTAATTTCTCCGTGAACTTCTCCGGGACCGCTTACAAAAGCATCTCGTTTTTGCCATCCAAATGCATACGCATCATCATCGGTAAATCTTAGAGAATGTTTGTTGCCATCTGGATAGGTCATCATCAGGTCATCAGGATTTTCTGTTATTGTTGATTCAGAAAATCTATGCTTTGTCATAATTGCCTTTTGTTGAGCAACAGTCATCCCCGGCTTAAATAATTTCTTTTCACGAGCCTTGATCATATCTGATCTTTCTTTCTTATTCTCAGGGCTCAACTTCTTTAATAGAGGAGATAGCATGTGAGTCTTACCCTTGTCAGATTTAGTTCTTTTTTCGCTATAAGCAAATTTACCAATAGGTATAAGAACACTATGCCCTTCAAGTCATGCAACATCCCAAATCATTTCACCTGCAATGTTTTTAATTCACTGGCCGTCTTTGTCTGCAACAATTTCAATCAACCATTTATTATCAATTTTTCAACCATAGCCCATTTTCTTTGACAATTTATTTAGCTCGGCAATCATTTTTTTAAGCTCTTGCTTTGAAGGATAGTCTCAAAAAGATATTACATGACCTCAGCCTCAAAGTCTTCCTGAATATTTATATCCTCCTCGACCAATGCCAAGCGGTTTCATTGCTATATGATGTCCCTTTTCTTTCGACAAATATAGTGTCCCTCTAAACATTCCAAATGCATGAGTTCCAGATTCATCTCAATTTAGCTCATGCCCATCTACGTGATCAGGGCTTTCTAGCATTTCATCTTCATAAATATTCGGTCTTGGCTCAATCTTAAACGTAACGCCTTTTCTACCATTGATAATAGGAAGTCCCATCTCGTCATATTCAATTGTCTTTACAACGATTTTCTTATTCTTAAATTTGCCGACCTTGATTGTGTCTCCAATTTCAACGTCAATGACAATTTTTTCCTTTAGTAGATCTCTAAGTTTCATTTGATTTCCTAATAGTTTTCTGGATTTGCGGCATGCACCTCAATATCTTCTTCTTGCATTCTTGCCAAAAAGTCATCAGCATCTCTCTCTTTTTTGAATATGATATAATTTGATGCTCCCATTTTATATTTTACATGACGTGAAAATTCATCTCTCAAAATCTCAAGACCCTGTCTAGCATCTCTGAGCGATAGTTCGACACCGACACCTTTTGACTCATTCATTAATTGTTTCAGTTTCATTATAGTTTCCTAGTTATATTCTAATGTAATTGTAAATGCACCAGATCCATTACCAGCTGTTGCTGTATAAACTCCAGTTGGCTGACTTGACAGCATTCCTAGATTTCCACCTACCCACAATTTATATCCACTAGCACCTAATGTTACATCGGCTCCATTAAGAACTTCAGCTGAAGATGCTTGTGTAGTTTCATGCCCATAGACAGAAGGTGTATATGTGATGGTATTTGTCTCATCACCAAGAGTTACAGTTGCATCGTAAGACACATTCACTCCAACTCCATTAGAACCTCCCATAGTAAATTCTCCAATTGTATAACTCTGTCCGATATCTGTATGAGTTACATCTTTTGGATCCATTACTGGACTTGATGTGGCAGATAGTGCACCAAAATTAATTGCAACATCATTTACTAATGTTAGTTCAGATTGAACTGTTGCAGTTACTTCAGCACTTGCTTGTGTTTGGCTATATGATGGTATTGCGAGTGCAAGTAATAACAATAGTCCAATTATTCATTTCTTCATTTTTTATCCTTTTTTATGTTCGATTGTAACATAAACACGCTCAAGATCAAAGCCAATTTCAGAATATAGACCTAGCTTCTTATCAATAAGCTTGATCATTCTTTTTGCTTCTTTTATGTCTTTTTCTCCTGGCTTGCGTGTTCCTTCATTTCCGTGTTTGCTTGTCATAAAATCAATAGCATTACTTACTGTATCACTATATTCAAACCACGAATTCTTTTTCATAAATGCTTTCACATCCCTTGGATCCATAGGTGGACCCATGCTTGCTTCAACCATTAGTGATTTAAGTTTCATCTATTTCATCTTCTTTATCTGTGCATTTAGAGAATTTTTAATAATCTTCAAAACAACTTTTCTCTGCTTTTTATCCAATCTATCTAATTCATCCTCTAGTCCTCTGCCGATCTTTATAACGAATTCATCAATACCAGAGAATGTCCAGTTGTGATCAAAACCAGAAAAATCTACACCATCAATAACATATGTAGGAAATCTAATCTCTTTATCAACCTTGACCTGAAAATCATGAACATCTTTAGCCGTCGTGCTTGCAGTTGTTTTTAAAATTGAAAGTTTAGTCTCGCGATCCAGACGCTTTATAAATTCGTCAGTCGTCTCGTTGCTATTATCTTCTGCTAGCTGTTTCAGTTTCATTTCTGTCTCCTAGTTGAAGTAGTATTTACCACCCAATATTAATTTTGAATTAGAGTCGAAACCGATATCTACTCCAAACTTGTTATATCCTATTGATGTTTCTAGTCCAATCACGTCTCCTCCGACATATGCGCCTAGACCAAATCGTATCTTCTCGCTCCATTTTCTATCATATGGAACTATCTTTGGAGTCGTTTGCATTACGTGGACGTTTGGCATCTTACTATCAATATAGACTTGATATGAGCCATCCTTGTTTTCTGTGAGAGTTGTTTCAGTCTGAATTGTTGCAACTATTTTATCAAATGAGATTTTAAATGGATCATTAATCATGAACCAGCCTTTCAATTGATATGCTTTTTCAACAACATCAAATGTTCTAGTCCCTACTGAATCATCATCAATGATAATTATACCACCGTCACCAGTGTCTATATTTTTTAGACTATCTTGAAGTCCAGCTATTGTATTTACCTGGGATAGAATGGTAGCTTTCTGCTTTTTGATTTGCTTATTTATATTGTCATTTTCAGATGAAAGCTGATCCACCTGCAATGCAAGTTGCTTAATTGCAGTAGAGTCAACAACCTCAATAACATGCTCAATAGCTGCCTGATTTTGCCAATGAGTTATTTGATCGTTGAGGTTATCAACTCTATTGTTTCCAGACCATACTGATAATAATAGCATCAGTGTCATGAACCCAAATAGAATGCTTAAAATTTTGTTTTTCATGGTATCTCCTTATTAAATTCACCACAGATATATATTAATAAATATAAATACACCAAATTAAAGACTAAAAAGCCTCCCGTAGGAGGCAAATTAGTAGTTAGATTGAACTCTTCTTACTTAAGTGTTACTCCGTGATCTCTAAGGACCGGCTCAGGGTCTCCAGCGAAGGCTGTATTGATGGCACGCCGTGTAAACTTATATTGACCACCATCTTTTGCTTCAGCGAGGAAAGGATATTTGCGATTGCGAGGCTTTAGGCCTGTGAGAGTAAAGGTTTGACCATGTTCCGTGAAAGTCTGACCGAGCCATTCTTGTTTGGCTCCATACATTCCAGCCAGTCGTTCAAAATCAAGGACAGCAGGGGATTTTCCACTGGGATCAGTTCCTACCAGTCGGATATGTATCTTCATATCAGCTTCACCATAGCTACCTGAAATCTTTTCAGCTTCCATGCCATACTTTTCTGCTATAGCCTTGACCGCATCAGCGGCCTCTTTGTGAATTCTATTTGCGAGTGATTTGTTCATGTGAATCTCCTTTTGTTGTTACCATAATATACTATGGACAGCGTTGGATGAAACAGTTATTTTAAATCTTGGTCATTTCTTTCTTGTCGTTCAGCTTTGATTTCAGCAACCAATTCATCTTCAATTTCTTGAGTTGATTTATCAATCAGGCCAGAGCGTTTGATCTTACATGCTTCTTCATATGTATCGAACATACGTTTTTCAAGATCTGGGTAGCATCTGGATATGAAAACCGAATCACCACCATCATGATCTCCAACACGGATTGTGACTGGCCGGCAGTTTACACGATCTCCAATTACCCTGACCCATGCCCAGTCGCGTTCGTCAGCTTCATATATTCCCAATTGATTCTGGATTCTGGAATTTCCACCCAAACGTCTGGTAGGGATCCACTTGCGGCTTTTGGTAATTTCATCAGTTAGTGGATCGGTAAGATCACAACACCACTTCATTTCATCGCTGAAAGTGTATTCATTATATACACTGACCATCTTTGCTTTCAGACGCTGGCTCTTGTAGTATAATCCTCTAAAGATTGAAGTTCCACCTTGTCTTAGGATAGCAGCTTTCAAGTGCATTTCGCTGGCAGTAATTCCAGCTGCCCATTGAGATAAGAATCCATCAGTATCACATCTCTGAAATGATTCTTCCTTATCTCTGAGTCTCTTATCGCCATGTTCAACCAGACGTTTAGCTTCAGCTAATTGTTCTTCTGAAGCGATTCCAGTTGGAGTTGGAGTAGTGGTTTCTCTTAAATTTGGGTACATGTCTAGCTCCTTTGTTGTTACCATAATATACTACTGACAGCACCAAATGAAACAATTGTTTACACTAAAAGCCCTAGAAGTTAACTAGGACTTATTCGTAACATATCTCTTAACCGATTCCAACGGCTCCTTCTCCCTTACGGAAGTTGTACTGACATTATACTAGACAGAGATTTTATGCTGCATCATACTCATCCCACCAAGCAATATCTTCTGGTGGATCATAAAAGTCATCATCCCAATCATAATAATGATTCTCGTATTCCCAACGCCATAATTCTAAATCTCTTAATTGGTCTTGGAAATCTGTTTCTGATTTTTGTTCTTGAAGGGTTACGATTTTGTAAACATGTCTTAATTCTGAAGAACTCATATTTGATCTCCTAATTTAAAAGCAGGGGTGGCAGGAATCGAACCCGCATACTAGGTTTGGAAGCCAGCAGGAGCGGTTTTGAAGACCGATTGTCAGCCAATTGACACCTCACCCCTGTAGTTGTGATTTCTACTTAATCACTGGAGTATTTGTCGTCTTCTCAACCCAATGTATTGTCGTCAAAGTGCTTATATAATGATAGAAAAGATTCACTAATGCTATCGCATGGGTCTAACATCTGGCTCTCACCTGATATTAAGTTCATCCAATTTGGTGTCCATATGACAGATTGAGCTCGACCAACGAATGGGTCTGCCCAAATAATTATATCCGGATCAGTGTTGCTTATTCTTTCTATGATTTCATCAATACTTAGTTCATCAAGATCAATCATATTTTCTTCCTTTTTGTTTATTTGCTCATTACAAATTTAAATATGCATTTGTCAGCTATAATACCACTTTATAGTGAGCTTATCCAGTATTTTTTAATATTTTTTAGAGTTCTTGCATCGACCAATTTAGTAAACTGAGATAGATATGCGTCTATATATTGACCTACGGCTTTTCGACTTATCCTTGCCTGTGCTTTAAATCCATGCATGAAGGCTTTAGCTAGATTAGGATCTAGTAGATATTTGTTTATAGTCTTTGATTCAATATTAATTTCATTTTCAATCTTGGTCCCCTTTTTGCCAGATTTCACTCTATCATATTCTAGCTTCAGACATTTTTTCAAATCTTTTAATAAATCTGCGAACATGATTGGTATCAAAAAAGGATTTACCCTCACGACCATTTCTATGCAAAATTCACACGTGTAGGCCTCTATTGTATATGCTTCTTTTTGAAAATCAAGATACATCAGGTCTGCAAATACATCAAATCTTGTATTATTGATGCTTAAATTATAGTCAGAATCTTCTTTTCTATATTTAATGCTTGCAATAACATCTTCACATATGTCTAGTATTTCTTTGCTATATTTCTTGTCCATGTCTTCACTCCAAAAATAAAAAAGGCCATATCGTGTAATAATATGGCCTTGCTAATCATCGTTTTTGTGCTCTTACTTATTCAGTTTCGGAAACTCCAGCACCTGGTGCCTCTCCTTGCTGAGCTTGCTGTGACTTAACAATGCTGTCGAAGAGAATGGCACATTTTGTTAATGTGGCTTGTATTCCCTGTCACCTAGTTACTTCAGCACTCGCTACTTGTAATGATCCAAGGATCTCAGAAATATCCAATCTCTGTTCTGGAGATGGAGCTTCTGCACCTTGAGCTTCTGTTGGTTGTTCTACTGTTTCTTCTACTGCTTCTTGTTTTGCTTCATCAGCCATAATAAAATTCCTTTTATTTGTTAAAATTTATTTGTGTACCTTTGTATATAAATATATATGATTTTAGAAAATAGTCAATAATTATCCAGAGTAGTATGTGATACCAATTAATTTTGATTTGAATCCAAACACTGGATCTGGTTCTACATCGTCAAATGTAATTGTTTCAGTTTTAACTTCATCGTGTACAATTCTCTTAGCTCGAGGTGTTTTCTTTTCCATGTAAAATACCTTTCAGTTAGGTGTTTATGGGGTTATTTGTTAGTTTGTCAAAAAATAAGTTATCTCTCTAGGCGTCTGCCATATATTGGTTCCTTTCTATATTGGTTTTAATATTTCATCTTGCTCATTGTATTTTGCAAGTTTGTCTTTATAATCACCCCGAACAATCACGGTAGCGACCATACCTTCTTTCGTTGCAGGAATTGATTCAATTGTAGGGTCATCTATCAATTTTGATGTTCATTCTTTTTGAAATCTTCCCCAACATCTATTCACTTTTCCAGCAACAGCTTTATCTATTCATTCCTGAATATCAAGTATATCGTCTTTAAGTAATTTCTCATCAGTATCAGTTATTGTTACTGTAAATGTTATTTCTCCCATTTTATTTCTCCTTTTATCCTAATAAATAACCACTTCAACTAGTATACCCGACAGCACTTGCAATCGTGGTTCCCGAACCTCCGTTTTGGTAAATTCTCATTTTTACGGTGTCCCCTGCATCAAGTTCCTCAATAGTTGAAAGTGTTTGTGTTCAGTATGTGACAGCAGTTGCACCTGTACCAAAATGTCCATAATCTCTAATTGAATTGCGTCTAGCAGTACCGTTTGCATATATACCTAATATATAATAACCTGCTATACTGATATTGTTAAGCCTAATAACTGCATTAAACTGGTACTTACCGTCAACAGGAGCAGTAAATTCGGTATCTGTGCTTATAGTAATGTCACTACCAATATCATATTCTATATTATTAAAGTCAATCCAGTTTGTGGTGCTTCCATTAGTTACTGTTTGGTCGGAAGTTATTCGTGTGACTAAAAATGCACAGTTTGACGGTTTTGTTACATTACCAGATGTATCTATAGATAACTTAGACGTGGTCGTTAAAAGTGTAGAGCCATTAGCTATACCAAAAGAATCATCAGTGCCAATATTACCTACAGTCCATGATGTTGAATGTGTTTTAAATTCTGCACCAGCTATCGTGGTTGTTCCAGTATTTGAATTTTCAACTAGAAGTCCTGGTGTGGTCGTTGAATTACTTTCATACACATGAAAATTTTCAGCTGGGTTAGTTGTTCCAATACCTACATTTCCTCCGACCTCAATAACAAATTTTTGACCACTACCAATACCAGTATTATTCTTTGAGATTGTAAAGTTTCCAGCATTACCATCATCAATACCAACCGCCCAATCTTGAGTACCATCACCTTGAAAATAAATATAATTATCATTGGCTGATTGATTATCTAGCCAAAGCATAGGTTGGGCTGTAGCGGCATAAGTAATTTTAAAAGGACAACTTGAATCACCTGGGTTAGTTCCAATACCAACAAAACTAGAAAACTTACCAGTACCAACAACATCAAGAGTATAAGCAGGATTAGTACTTCCAATTCCAATTTGTCCAGCAGTATCAATATTTAAGTTTGTTGTAGCAAGAGCTCCTGTTGCACCTATCCAAGATGTACTACCAGCTGCTCCAACATAAGTAGTCGAATCATTATCTCTAATTCAAATAGCTGCTGTATCATCTGATGATTCAAATTTAGCAATAGTATTGTCTGCAGAATATGCATGTAATTCAAATCCAGGTGTTGCTGTTCCAATTCCTACTCTAACAGTAGGTGTATCTGTATCAGAATCTGGAGTATAAACAGTCAAACCCTGTGTGTCATTAATACTTAAATTAATTGAGCCATATTCAACTAAACCAAAGATACTATAACCAGCTTTTGTAGCAACATTTAGATTAATATTTCCAGATCGTTCAGTTGTATATCCAACACGGTTCATATTCCATAATGAAAGTCCATCTAATCCACCCATTCCAGATGAAATATTAACATCACCACCAATACCACCTCCACCAGATAATCCAACACCAGATGTGTTTCCACCTTCTCCACCTTGACCACCAAAAATATTTAAGTGTCCTCCAATACTTCCAGTTTGTGCTGCCGCTGGTGCAGCTTCAACAGACTTTCCTCCAGTTCCAGCTTTGACATTAACAGTACTTCCAGAATAGAATACATCTTCAGCAACAGATTCTAAACCTTCTGCTCCTAATATATCTATCGTTGGAGCCATAGAAGCTGTAACTGTAGTGATTGTTAAACTACTTGGACCTATAAGTGAATTTGCATTTACAGTTGAAGAATTAACATTTACAGAATTTAATGTGTTGATTGTGGCTGTATTAAATGTTACGCTTGCATCGTCTTTATCAAACTTGATAACATTGTCATAATCTTTGAAGATCAATAGTCCGTCTTCAGTTAGCTCTGTAATATTTGAACCATTATAAACAGCAAGTGATCCAGAATCATACATATGAGAATACGTTGTAAAATAATCTTTTGATGCACCATGAAGTGCCATTGTAAATCGTAATCTAGTATATGCAGCAGAATCCATTGCAAACGAATCATTAACCATTGTCCAAGCTCGTTGTGGAATTGATACTGTCTTTGTCTTAAGTGTTGATCATCCTCCATTATATCCTTCTAATGTCAAATAAGCTTGTGTACTTAATGGGAGGCCAGTCTTTTGATCTCATTGAACAGCCATGTAATATGAAGCAACATCTCCAACCGCCATTGTCAATCCAGTCTTCTCATATTGAACTGATGAAGATGGTTCATGTAATGGGTCTCCACTAGCATCTGATGCTGTAACTGCATAATCACCTGAGTACGCTTGATCACCCATATTGATTCTTGCAATTGACATTGAAACTCCACCACTTAATGTTCAGCCAGCTGTTCCTGTTTCAAAGTCATTATCAACACCTAATAATTCTGTGATTACAGTGCTTGTATCAAATGATCCAGTGTGCATTGTAACAACAGTTCGTGAACCTGACTCGATATAGAAAGCACCCTTTGCACTGCTCATATGAATGTCACCATTAACAATTTCACCATTGCCGATTGTCCAACCACCAGCAGTAAGAACATCTGCTACATAAGAGAATGTAGAACCAACATAAAATACTGGCTGTGCTGAAGCTGAAACAAAGAATAGTCCATCAGTAGGTGTACCTGTAGCACTTGTTGCTCCCGTTCCTAAAGCGATTGACGCTTGATTACCATTGATATCAGCAACTGTTCCTGATTTTAATCTTCCTGGGACTAAATCCCAGCCGGCTAATCGTGCTGCATCTTCTGTAATTAATACTGAGTATGTTGTGTCATCATTAATATCTGCGTTGGCTGATCCCGAGAATACTGCGAATCCATAATATTCTGCACCAGTTGTTGGAAGATTTCCCATAACAACCTTTGGCTTAGCAGTTTCAATTGATCCGGTGTAAATAGCAATACGTTTGTTATTGGCATCCATAGCCATACTTCCAGTAGCACTATCATACTGGATTAATCCTGGGACAATATCCCAGCCAGCTAATTGATGTTGACCATCAAGTCGTAAACGAATTACTTCACCACCGGCACTGTCATATCCAAAGAATCCTGAAGTAGAATCTGTACCTGTGTTTGAAAGTTTTAATGCAGAGTTAGCTGTTCCTGTGATGTTACCAATCATAATTGTATTAGCAATAAGTGATAATGCAGTCGAAGATGATACAGATAGATTTCCCTTAAGGTAGGCATTCTCTGTATATAATCCATAGCCTGTGATTGCTCCACCAAAACCTGCATCTGTAATTCCATCAAGTTTTCCTAGACGAACTTTGATTGCACCACCAGATCCAGAAATTTCACTAAAGGCAGTGACACCATCAATGATGTCCATATAAGGAGCTTCGTTATCATCGGCTGTTAGATATAATGCACCTTGTCTTGAACCAGATGTTGTATTTCCAATTCTTACATATTCCATTCCTGCAGTTGGTACATCAGAACCACCATCAATTGTAGCAGTAAGTGAACCAGTACTAGCAACAGCAGTAACTAATAAGTTTGATTGATATAAATCATTACTTGCAGCATCTCATCTTTGAGCACGGATTAAATCTCCAGCAGCAAAACCATGTCCAGCTGCGCCACCAACATCAAAGTTCAATGTATATGTAGGTCCACCTGAGACACTATCTACTTTTCCAGTATTTGAAATTCATAGTGCTCCATTGGTTGCTTTGATTTGACTAACAACAAGTTCGAAAATATTCATTGAGCCACGAACTGTAAGGTTATCAAATGTAGCAGACGTTGTAGATCCACTTGCAATCTGATATCCACTCCCTGCAAAACCTGATGAAAATGATGGCGTTGTAATTACTCCATTTGTAATTCTAAACTTTTCAACACTGGTATCATAAAATCTGAAAGATGCTCCATCAGTATTAATATATGAATAATCATCAGCTGTGTCAGCAATACCAAGATTAATATATGCACCACCCTGGTTTTCTGCTCTAAAAAATGCTTGATAATCGGCTGAATCTTGTTCGAGCTTAATAACTGCATTATCACTTGTTTCTCTAATATGGAGAATTTCATCTGGATCTGGATGCCCAATTCCAACATAGCCTCGTTGCATTTGTAGAATTAATTTATTTTGATATGTAAGTCCAGTTGGAGTTCCTGCTTGAAAAGTAGATGAATTTGGATAAAATTCTCCAGCTGAAATTTCTACTGTTACAACCGCTTCATAATATGTTGGTACACTTACTCATATATCGAAATCATTTGATGCATTATCTTCGCCCATAACAGCATCAGCCATGTTATTATCAGACCCGCCCAATGTATACCATTGACCCCATAAATCATTAGTATTGTTCATTTGACCATAGAATATTAATTCACCATTAAACGACGTAGTAGAATTATACCCACCTTGACCTACCATTGATACTTTAATTCTATCACCTTGGGCCGCATCTCATCTTCCAATATTTATTCAATATGCAGTTGCTGATGTTGAATATGATCTATAGGTATATGTTTTTCCAGTACCATCATATGTAAATCCACCACGAGCAATAACTTCATCTGCAGAACGGATATCACTTCCACTTATTCAACCACTTGCAACCTGAAGAGACACACTCGGATCTGTCATTCCAATTCCAACATTACCATCTGGAGCTATTCTAATATGCTCTGTTAATGTACCACCATGAACGCGAGTGAAAAGTCCTAAATATCCACCATATTCTCCAGAACTAGAATTTTCCTTACCAGCTTTAATTTTTGCAAAGTGAGCTTGACCAGTCGAACTATATCTACCACCTAAAGCAATTGAACCACCTAAATTTATAGCTTGACCGTCATTTGTTGCAACAGCAATGTTCGCTCCATTATTTACTTGATTTGGTCCAACAAAATTTGCTTCATATGCATAATCAGCATTTGTATTATTTATACCATTTACAACATCTAAAAGAGCTCTTACAGTTTGTGTTCCGATACCAACATTTTGTGAATTATCAATAGTCATAGCTCTAGTACCACCAGTTCACAATGATAAATAATTTACATTTGGTTCATATCTAATAGAACCATCTATTGCGCCTGTCTCACCAAAATAAACACCTTGATATTGAGCAGTACCTCCAACAATATTAATACTTCCGGCACCGGTACTTTCAATTTGTAAGTTCACTAATGGATTATTAGTTCCAATACCCACACTACCGCCGGTAAAATATGAAGCACCATCCCCCATTAACTCTATTGTTGTTGTACCATTTCCACGTAATCTTAATCGTGCGTCACCAGTTGTAGGTTCATCTAATAGTAAAATATTATCAACACCAGAATTTTCTCTAATTTCAATGATTGTTCCAGAGCCAACCCCAGGAGATTTAATTTCTAATGATGCTTCAGGATCAGATAGGCCAATACCAACTTTACTTCCAGTTACAACTAAAGTATTCTGACCATAAGTTCCCATGACAACCTTATCAGTATCAAATACTTCCAATATAGGCAATCCACTAATGTCATTGACTGACATTAAACTGCCGACAAGT
>Ga0257119_1001002_pt1 | contig 21720 bp, 25 predicted proteins | sample SI112_200mmetaG_FD_190179 | JGI IMG/M metagenome (GOLD analysis project Ga0257119, IMG submission 190179) | Marine microbial communities from Saanich Inlet, British Columbia, Canada - SI112_200m | ecosystem: Environmental > Aquatic > Marine > Inlet | place: Canada: British Columbia | collected... | reverse complement strand
TAGAATTTACTAAAAAATAAAATAAAAGAAAAAAAGAAATTAATTCTTTAACCAGGCCATTAAAGGTTTGATTAAGAATATTACAAAGAGAATCACATACCAATACCAAGCTAAAGATGTTACGCCAGTCCAAAACTTAGCTATCAGAAATGCAAAAGCCAACATTGCCATTTCATCTGAAGCAACATCCAATAAAGTAAACTTCTTCTTTTTATAATTCAACAGATTCATTATTCCCATTTTTATTTACCTCTTTTCTTTAGATATTTTAATAGATGCACCACTGGATGGATTATAGTAATAATAAATATTAATCCATACCAATACCATTCAAGACTTAATAACCAATCCATAACCTCATCCATCCTATACCTCATAGAAGAATAGAATAATCCTAATGCAATTAATGAGATTGAAGCAAATACAATATCAAGTCCAATCATAATCTTTTCTTTTTGATCACTGTTCATTTTTAATTACCTCTTTTTTACAGATATAAGGAGATTAATAATTTAATTACTTTTAAATATTCCTCCTTTCTTAACACAAGAATTATAAGTATAAATATGTTAATATAATAAAAAGAGGTGTACTAAAATGAGTTTAATAACATACTGGAATGAAAAGATAAAAGGCCTAGATTGGGCAGATATAGGATTAGTGAAGCTTAGTGTTGCTGGGTTTATTTTAATGATAGCAAAACTTTGGAGTCCGTTACTTAATTTGGCATGGTACTGGTACGGTCTGATTTTTGTGCTCGCAGGAATAAAACCAATTTACAAAGCTTACTTCAAGAAGTAAATTTTTCAATCTAAATTTTGTATATTCTCCCTTAATTTATATCTTAAGGGGAGGATTAACAAAATAATGATTCAATTAAGTTATATAACACAAAAGTATACTAGTAGCATGAAAGAGGTAATAGTGCCAGTTCTATCTGCGTTGTACGCTTTGGTCAGTATAGTTACGATTGTTGGTTACGTTCCAACAATTAAAGATTTGTGGCATTACAAAAAACCAAGTGCTAATTTGTCTTCTTACGGAGTTTGGACAATAACAAACGCAATAACTTTTACGTATAGTATGTTAGTGCTTCCAGACATGCTGTTCAGAATTGTTTCTGGAGTGGCCTTTGCCTCTTGCTTAACCATTGTCTCGCTTTGTATTTGGTTAAAACAAAGAAAGTTCGTTCACCTTCCAGAAATATTGACCCACAAAGCAGAACAAAAACCATTCTTAACATTACTTAGAAGAAAAAAGAAAACACAACAAGTTACTCTAAAACCTTTCTTGAATTAAGTCTAGTAGATTATAGAAAAGAAAAAAAGAAATTAATTAAAAATCTTCTGGTTCGAAGTATCCTTGTGGATGTTTACATGAAGGACATTTTTCAGGTGGATGATTTCCAGTATGAACATGGCCACACTTCCCACATGTCCATCTAATCTCTTCATCCCTTTCAAACACTTTGTTAGCTTCAACTAATGCCAAAAGTTTCTTGTATCGTTCTTCATGTTCCTTCTCAACCTTACCAATTGCTCGAAACAACCTAGCCGCTTTCTCATTACCTTCTGCTTCCGCTTCCTTTGCAAAAGTAGGATACATCTCAGAGGTTTCATAATGTTCTCCTTCCATTGCTGCTTTTAGATTAGCTAGAGTATCTCCAATTCCATTTAGAAGTTTAAACTCATCCTTAGCATGCTGCATTTCGTTCATTGCCGTTTCTTCAAAAATCTTAGCAATGTAATGATACCCTTCTTTCCTAGCAACTTTAGCAAAATAAGTGTACTTGTTTCTTGCTTGTGATTCACCAGCAAATGCTGCTTTTAAATTCTCAATTGTTTTCGTCATATAACCTTTACAAAAGGTTATCATCCAAAGAAGTGCGGCGTTCGTAGTGACCTGCTAGCAAACTCGCTTTGCTCGTTTGCATGCCACACTCAACCCCACTAAATGATAACTCTTTAATACCTCCAGCTTAATAAGAATAGATTCATTATTAAATATTTCTGTTCTTAATGTTCTAATGTAAAATAATAAAGAATCCCAGCAATTATTGCTACCACTCCAATTATTAAAGTAGTGTTGACTAAACCAATCATCTTTATTCCTACTCCTGCTAATCCAATACCTGCTGCACTTCCAAAACTCCAGATGATGCTCATCGCAGAACCTAATGTTGCTCTACTTTTAGAGGGTATTGCGTGTTGCATTGCAGAATCAAACACTACACGGCCATAAGCAGTTTGAAAGATCTGAATAATTGCCAGGCTAGCTATTGATAATATAATTGATTTTGAAATTGCAAAAACAATTATGGCTAATCCTGCCCCCAAATATCCAATGAGAAGAGATTTTCTAAAACCCCACGCATGAGATGATTTCTCTCCAATGAATGTTGATAGTAAAGCCCCAATTGCAACTAAAGAGAAAATCAATGGAATCTTATCAACAGAAACACCTAAAATTTGCATAAAGATTAAGGGAATTATAATTAAAAAAGCATCAAACGCTGCAGATCCAACAAATAATGAAATTGCTAAACCTCTTATTTGTTTATTTTTCTTATGTAATATATGTGCCAAAGACTCCTTTGCTTGAATATAGGTCTTGATCAGAAAATGATCATTTGTTTCTTTTGGTTTGAAGTGTTTCTCATCAGTCATAATACTAATTATGATTACCCACAAAAAATTAATTGCTGCTATAAAAAGCCAAATAAATCGAAAATTAATTGCTACAATCAATAATCCTATCACTCCACCAATTATAGACCCTGACTTTTCAAATAAATGTAACCTAGCGAATAATGATGCTAATTTTTTCTTTTTTGTACCATAATTTAAATTATCAACTGCCCACGCCGTTGTTGTACCTGATTGAAATGTCCAAGAGATATGGTGTAAAATATAAAAGAACCCAATGTACCAAAAATTCTTAAAGATAAAAATACCTAAAAAAGCTATCCCCATTAATATAAATGAAATAATTACTGACTTCTTTCTAGAATAATGATCTGCAAATGCTCCTGTAGGAAATTCAAAGAATAAGAAAACTAATCTTGATGCTGCAAATAATGTGGTTACGGCAAGAACATCGTGACTTAGAAAGATAAAATATATTAATATTAGGGCAGCAACCAAGTCTCTTCTAATCCCATTAATAAATTCGCTTCCCCAAAGCATTGCTTTAGTTTTATACTCAAAACTTTTCGGAATCAACATAGAACAAAAGAGTAGAAATAAGTTTATAAATACTTCTCTGACTTCTTAAGCCACTTTTCTAATTCCACATCAAAGTTAGTGTTATAACGATTTGCAATTTGCATCAATAAAACTAACAAATCTGTTAATTGATGATTAACTATCTCTTTATCATCTGGATTAGACTTCAAAATATTTAACTCTTCTTCAACCATTGTGATTAACTCACTAAAATTTGTTTTGTCAAATCCAGCATTTCTTTCAAACAACCCAATCTTTTTCTTTAGTTCGTTAATTTCCATAACATAGTCAGAATATAAAGAATATTTAATACTTTTGCTTAATTAAAATGTAAAGAAATTTAATGAATAATAATTGGAACTGATTCACAAATACTCAGTTTTATCACATACCTTTAAAAGCAGATGCCGTAATATACACTTTATAAACATATATAGGAATAAACAAATGGAAAATTTCAAAAAATTAGGATTATCAAGTAAAACAGTTAAAGTCTTAGAGAAAAAAGGTTTTACAGAACCAACTACAATTCAAGCACAAGTAATTCCTTTACTTTTAGAAGGGAAAACAGATGTTGTAGGTCAATCACAGACTGGAACAGGAAAAACTGCTAGCTTCGCCTTACCAATTCTTGAAAGAATCAAACCAAGTAAATCAATACAAGCTATTGTTTTAACACCAACAAGAGAACTTGCTCTTCAAGTTGCGAAAGAAATTGATTCTTTGAAAGGAGATAGTAAAATCCAAGTTCTTGCAGTTTATGGTGGTGCACCAATTGAAGTTCAAAGAAAAAAGCTTAGAAGTGGAGTAGACATCGTTGTTGGAACTCCAGGAAGAGTAATGGACTTACAAAGAAGAAAATCATTAATCTTAGATAATATTCAATATGCTGTTTTAGATGAAGCAGATGAAATGCTTAACATGGGATTTGTAGAAGATATTGAAATGATCTTACAAAATACTCCCAAAGACAAAAGTATGCTTTTGTTCTCCGCAACCATGCCAAGATCTATTCTTAAAATTGCTGAAAAGTATATGAGAAATTACAAACTTATTGAAATTGAAAAAGCTAACGTAATTTGTAAAGATGTTGAACAAATTTATTATGACATTAATGCAAGAGATCGTTTTGAAGGGATCAAAAGAATAATTGATACCAGTACTGATTTCCATGGGATTGTATTTTGTAATACAAGAGCAGCTGTCGATACCCTAGCCCAGCAATTAATGAAAGACGATTATAGAGCAGCATCTCTTCATGGAGACATTACTCAAGCTCAAAGAGAAAAGATTCTTCAACAGTTCAGAACTAGATCTGTTAAAGTTTTAGTCGCAACTGATGTTGCAGCAAGAGGAATTGATGTTGAAGACCTAACACACGTAATTAATTTCTCCTTTCCTCAAAGTCCAGAATTATATGTACATAGAATTGGAAGAACTGGAAGAGCAGGAAAGAAAGGGATTGCAGTTACTTTTGTAATTCCATCAGAAAAAGGAAAATTAAGGTTTGTTGAAAGAATCAATAAATGCCAGTTAGAAAAACGACAGTTCCCTTCAGCAAAAGATATTGTTAAGAATAAAGAAGAGCTTATCAAAACAGCAATTAAGAAAATCATTACTTCAAATAAAAGTAAAGCACCAAAGTACAACGCTATGGCAGAAGAACTATTGGTTGAACATACTCCAAAAGAAGTTATTGTAGCAATTTTAAAATACAGTCTTAAGAATGAACTGGACGTAACAACTTACAGAGAAATTTCTGAAGCTAAACCAGGAAGAGGAGGTTCAGACAGAGGTGGATTTGGAAGAGGTCGATCTGGTTCTCGAGGAGATAGAGGCGGATTTGGCAGAGGAAGATCAAATTCAAGAGGATCTAGAGATAGAGGAAGATCTGATAGGGGACCAAGAGAAAGCTCCAGAGATGGACCAAAGAGAACATTCGGAAGATCAAGAGAAGGTTCTAGTGAAGGAAGATCTGATAGAAGACCAAGAGAAAGTTCAAGAGATGGACCTAAAAGAACATTTGGAAGACCAAGCGGACGTTCTAGTGAAGGAAGATCTGGAGATAGAGGAAGAAGTTCTGATAGAAAACCAAGAGAAAGCACTAGAGATGGACTAAGAAAAGCTTACGGAAGGCCAAGTGGACGTTCTAGTGAAGGAAGATCTGATAGAGGATCAAGAGAGGGACCAAAGAAAACATTCGGAAGATCAAAAGATAAGAAATCAGAAAAGAAACCTGCAAATAATAGAAACGTTGATAGAAGAGACAAACACCCTCGAACTAAAGTTAGTAAAAAAAGATAATTCTTTTATTTAAAAAAATACTACGCAAGTTTATAAATAGATTTGATTTTAACAGAGATTAATATGAGAGCACCAAAAGGCAGAGGACCTAAGAAAGGACCGAGACAAAATTCAAGATCATCTAGCAGAGGCACTGAAAGAAAATCAAAGAGCGAATCCATTAAAGATAAAAGACAAGCTCGTGGTTTAAGAGAAAATGCAGGCAAACCTTCTAAGAGATTAGAACCTAGAAAGAACTTTGGGATGAAAGGTCAAGCTGGCCCTATGCGAAAGTTTGGTGAGAAAAAAGCTAGTCCTCAATCAAATAGAGCTAGAAGTCATAGCAAACCAAGTGAAGAATCAAGAGGTCCAAGTAGAGGATTCAGTAGAGATGCTAAACCAAGTTATGGAAGTTCAAGAGAAGGACAAAGAACCACATTCAGCAGATCAAACGAAGGAGTAACTGATAGACCTAAAAGAACTTTTAGCAGATCAAACGATAGAAAATCTGAAGAAAGAAATTATGGAAGACCTAGAGAAGAATCAAGAGGACCAAGCAGGAGATTCAGTAGAGATGCTAAACCAGATAACAGAAAATCAAGAGACAGGCCAAGTTATGGAAGTTCAAGAGATGACAAACCTAAAAGAACTTATGGAAGATCAAGAGAAGAACCTAGAGAAAAGCCAAGAAGAACTTACGGTAAAGATCGAGAAGAAGATGGCCAAAAAAGATTCTCAAGAACAGGACCATCAAGAAGATCAAGTTCTGAAAAGCCTGAAGGAAGAGGAAGAAAAATGTCAAACAGAGCACGTGCTCTAAAAGACACATCTATGGGGTTTAAGAAATTTTCTCGTGAACCAGATAAGAAAAAGCCAAGAAGAGATTATAAAGTGATTTGCGCTAATTGTGGAAAACAAACTGACGTTCCATTTAAACCAACTGGAGTTAAACCAGTTTATTGTAAGGATTGTTATCAAAAGAATAAAGAATAATCCTGCACTATCAAAAACTATCAAAACTAACATTTTGGAAGTTTCCTTGCCATTTCAGGCTCGAAAACTATTTAAACCGCTATTTTTTTCTAGTTCTTAAAATTAGGTGATTGCAAGAGATGTTAAGGAACAGTTTTATTCACATACCGGGAATTAGTAAAGAAAAAGAGGTAATGTTGTGGCAAAGCAATATTACAAACTGGCAAGAGTTCCTAGATAATGATACCTTCCCAAAATTAAGATCTTGGGTAGAAGAATCTTTAGAAGCTCACAATACTAACAATCACAACTTTTTCTTATCACATCTACCAAGCAGAGAACATTGGAGAACATATAATGAATTTAAACACTGCTTCTTAGATATTGAAACAACCGGATTAAGTAAACATCGGGACGAAGTTACGGTAATTGGACTTTATGATGGACGAGAGTCAAAAATTTTCATTAATGGAAAGAACTTAGATGAATTTCCGAAAGAAATTGCTAAATATCAAACTGTAATCACCTTTAATGGAAAGTGTTTTGATGTTCCTTTTCTAAAAGCAAAATTTCCAGAGGTTGACTTCAATAAGTTCCACATTGATTTAAGGTATGTGATGAAGGATTTGGGATTCGCAGGCGGATTAAAGAAGATTGAAAAAGATGTTGGAATTCAAAGGGATGATGATCTGCAAGAGGTTGATGGTTATGAAGCAGTTCGTCTTTGGCACAGGTACAAAAAAGGCGATGATGCTGCACTAAGACTTCTTGTAAAATATAACATTGCAGACATTGAAAACCTAAAAACACTAATGGACTTCAGTTTTGAGAAATTAAGTAAAAGAATGATTCAATAGGCTTTGTCAAGAATAACACTATTTTGTATACTACCTGCAATAGGCGCATAACAAAAAGGTAAAACCTTTTTGGGATGTTCCAGAAAATCTTCGTTTTCTGTTACATTTTGTGAGCAGGGCACGGCACTTCTTATGCATTCATTTCCATTCATGCATGTGCCTCCTTTGGCGCTGCTCACAAAATCCACGCGCCGGCACGTAGTATACAAATATTTTCTATTCTAGACAAAGTCATTTCTATAGTTAACTTTATATCTATTAACCATAATTCTAAGTTATAATGGAAAGAGTTCAGAAATTATTATCAAATCGAGGCTTTTGCTCTAGAAGAAAGGCTGAAGAACTGATTAAAGAAGGTAGAGTAAAGGTTAATGAGAATATTATTACAATTGGTGATCAGGCAACCAATAAAGATAAAATCACTGTAGATGACGAACCGATTGATAGAGAAAGAAGAATCTATTTGATGTTAAACAAACCACCAAGGTGTGTTACAGCATTAACTGATGATAACCTGCCAACAGTTATGGAATGTATTACTATTAAAGAAAGAGTTTTTCCAGTTGGAAGATTAGATTATGATACAACAGGCTTATTACTTCTAACAAACGATGGAGATTTTGCTAATAGAGTTATGCACCCAAGAAATGAAGTAAAGAAAACATATCAAGTAAAACTTAACGCTTCTATTACAGAAGAAGAAATCCAATATCTTAAGGAAGGAATTACTTTAAGGGACGGAAAAACAAGACCTGCAAAAATTAAGAAATATGATCGAAAGTTCTTAGACATTACTATCCACGAAGGAAAGAATCAGATTATTAAAAGAATGATCCGTAAGTTAGGACTAAAAGTTAGTTCTTTGAAACGAGTTTCTATAGGTCGTTTAACTTTAGGAAAATTAAAAGTAGGCGAGTTTAAAGAATTAACAAAAAAAGAGTTAGACTTAATATTTATTGATATTACTATTCCTGGTGCCCCAAAAAAAACAAAACAAAAAGTAAAGAAAAAGAATTAAAGGTTTTTGTAAATGTTCTTTCTATGTCCAACATACAAAACCAGAATTTGAATTTCTTTTTCTAATATCTCTGCAATTATCCTATAATCTCCAATCCTTAGCTTATAATCTGGCCTTCCTTCAAGTCTAATAAAAAAATGAAAAGGATCTTCTTTTGTAGACTGTAATTTTCTAAAAATTCGTTTCTTAATTAATTGGGGGAGCTTTTCCAAACTTCCTAATGCTTTATCATCAAAAATCAAATGATAACTCATAAACCAAGCCTCTTTTTAGCTTCTTCTTCGGTTACAAAATTACCTTTCTTGATACGTTCTCTTGCTTTATCAATAGCCAAAAGGACTTCTTGGCTCAATTCTGGTTTTTTCTTACAAGTCTTAGCAATATAAATCATTTTTCGAATAACTTCATCATAACTTTCATTCTTGTACTCTCTAAATAAGTCCAATTGTCCCTTGGTGTCTTCATGTAACTTAACTGTTGTTATGCTCATCTTTAATCACGTTTACCTAGGTATACCCAAGTATATTTAAGCTTTTCCATAAAAACAAGCATAAACAAAAAGTAAAGAAAAAAATTAATCCCTAGTCATACTTCGGGATCTAGGAGCACTACGAGTCATACTTCTACTTCTGTGATGACCATGTTGATTTCTATGTCCATCAGTGTCTCTATGACCACTAAACCTTCTGCCACCATGACGATCATCTCTTCTAGGAGGACGAGTTTCAAACCTTAACTTCTTAAACTCAGGAACGTCTAATTCACTAATCTCTAACTTGAATCTGTCAAAAATTTGGTTAAAGGTATCATAGTCCTTTTCTGAAAGTAAAGTAATAGCTTTTCCTTTCTCACCAGCACGAGCAGTTCTTCCAATTCTGTGGATGTACTCTTGCGGATCTGGAGATAAGTCATAGTTAAATACGTGAGTTACATTTCTAATATCTAAACCACGAGCAGCTACTGCAGAAGCAACAAGAACTTTTAGCTTCTCATCGTTAAATCTATCAATAACTTGTAACCGCTTATTCTGAGTCATCTTGCCGTGAATCATCTCTGCCTTCACACCATTACTCTTCAGATTATTAGTTAACAACTCCACTGTAGAACGTGCAGAACAAAAGATCATCACCCTATCAGTTTCTTCTTCAGCTAACAAATGTGCTAATAAAGAAAACTTTTGATTATGTGGAATGTTGTAATAAAACTGTTCTAAGAACTCTTGCTTAACATGTTTATCAGCTTCCGCTACAGCAGGATTTTTCATGTGCTTCTTTTGAATATCTTCAATTTCTCCAGAGATTGTTGCTCCGAACAGAATGATTTGCCTAGTGTCTGGTGCTTCCGACATGATTCTTTCAACATCTTCAATAAAGCCCATTTCAACCATCTTATCAGCTTCATCCAAAACAAAATGTTCAACTTTTGAAAAGTCAACATTTCCTCTTTGTAAGTGATCTAAGATTCTTCCAGGTGTTGCAACTAAAATGTCTGCTTTTGCCATATCTCTAATCTGATTATCCATGCCCACTCCACCGTAAACTACAGCGAATGCGCATTTCTTGTATTTAGAAAACTTTTTCATTTCATTAGCAATTTGTACTGCTAATTCTCTAGTTGGAGCTAATACAACAGTCTTTAATCCACTTCCAGGATTAGTTTTGTGAATAATTGGAACTCCAAAAGCAACTGTTTTTCCACTACCGGTGTATGATTTACCAATAACATCTTTACCATTTAAAATTAATGGGATTGCTAACTCTTGAATTTTTGTAGGTTCATCAATACCTTCTTCGTGTAACGCTTTTACAATATTTGCGTCTAAATTTAATTCGTCAAATTTCATTTTACTATTTTCTCCTTGAACAAACTTTAATTTGTAATTTATATTTTAAATTTTCAACTTGAGTTAGAATTAGTCACTTTTATGTTCCTATCCAACTCCGCCTATTCAATATTACTAGTTATTTTGTGTAGAGGGTTTATAAAGGTTTCCGTAGGAAAGCTCAGAAACATTTTTGTTTCTATTGGTATCGTTTTAAAAATAGAGATTAAAAGAAAGAAAAAGTTCTTTCAATTGAGATTAAGCAACCTTTCTAAATGCACCTTCTCGATCAAGTCTACTAACAGAATATTGAGGGAACATTCCAACAATTCTTCGAACTAAACTTTCATCCTGAGTATTAAGTCCCATAGTTCCATTTTCAACAGTTGTTCTTGCTTCAATTCCAGATAAACCACTTTCAAGGTCTGCATCAACAGATAAATTAGCCACCACATAATGAAGAGAATCTCCCCAAAGTCTAAGTAACTCTTTTTTTGCAGTTGACATTCTCCCACCAAGAACTCCATCTCGAACAAAAATAGGATCATTTTTAGGAGTATATCTTAACGTTACAAAGTCTCCGGGTTTAATATCTATACCATCAGCTTGAGCAATAACTTGATCAGGTATTCTTAAAAAATCATCCCCAATATCTACTTGAGGTATTGTTACTGCAGTTACGTTTGCCACACTATACTGTGAATCTATAATAGATAAACCATTCTCCCCAACTTCTGGCAAGTAAAAAAGAGCTCCAGCCCCAAGTCCATTAGGAAACATTCCAAAATATCCTTTCATTTTTAATCTCCAAACATCTATTCAACCAAAGTAATCGGCCTTCTCTTGCTTTATTTGTTTTGCTCTAGCAGTAGAAAAATAATTTTCAAGCTGCTTATATGCTTCTTCAATTTCTTTATCTACTGAAGCCTTAACAACGTCCAGTGCCTTAACAAAATGTTCCATCTTAACTTCTTCACATTTCATATCTTCACGTAAAGCAATCATCCCCGCTTCCCTGCAAACACCTTCAATATCTGCTCCAACGTACCCTTTTGTCTTGGAAGCTAATTTGTTAACATCTATATCTTTAGAAAGAGGCATCTTATCCATATAAATCTCAAAGATTTTCTTTCTACCTTCCTCATCTGCTACTGGAGTAAAGATAACTCTGTCAAACCTTCCTTGTCTTAACAATGCAGGATCAATAATGTCTGGTCTGTTAGTAGCACCAATAACCAAAACATCATTCAAACTTTCTAAACCATCCATTTCAGTAAGAACTTGGTTAACAATCTTTTCAGTAGTTTGAGAACCATCACCATTGCCTCTGCCTCTTCTAGGAACTAATGCATCAATCTCATCAAAGAATAATATTGTTGGTGATGTTTGCCTAGCCTTTCTAAAAATTTCACGCACAGCTTTCTCTGATTCACCAACCCACTTACTAAGCAATGAAGGACCGTTAACTAAAATAAAATTAGCCTCTGATTCTTTAGCAACTGCTTTTGCAAGTAAAGTTTTTCCAGTACCTGGAGGACCATAAAGTAAAACTCCCCGAGGTGGACGGATACCCATCTTAGTAAACATTTCTGGTTGTTTTAAAGGCCATTCAACTGCTTCTTTTAGCTTATTCTTAACGTCATCTAAACCGCCAACATCTTCCCAGTTAACGTCAGGAGTTTCAACTAAAACTTCTCTCATAGCAGAAGGACGAACGATCTTTAAAGATTCAACAAAATCTTTTTGTGTAACCATTAATTTCTTTAGAATGTCTTCAGGAATAGTTTGACCTTCTTCAATTCCTGCTTTCTTTAAGTCTGGAAGAACTCTTCGTAATACAATCATTGCTGCTTCCTTAGCAAGTGCATTTAAGTCTGCTCCAACAAAACCATGTGTTACCTTGGCAACATCTTCTAACTTAACTGTTTTATTCAAAGGCATATTCCTAGTATGAATTTTAAGAACGTCTAACCGACCATTTTTATCAGGAACACCAATTTCTATTTCCCTATCAAATCTTCCAGGACGACGTAAAGCAGGATCAACAACATTTGGCATGTTGGTTGCAGCAATAACAATTACTTTCCCTCTAGACTTTAAACCATCCATCAACCCTAGTAGTTGAGCAACAACTCTCTTCTCAACGTCACCTTTAGTTTCTTCTCTTTTAGTAGCAATAGCATCAATCTCATCTAAGAAAATAATACTTGGAGCATTCTGTTCAGCTTCTTCAAATTTCTTACGCAGGTTTGCTTCTGATTCGCCATAAAATTTACTCATAACTTCTGGACCATTGATTAGAATAAAATGAGCTTGCGTTTCTGAAGCAACTGCCTTCGCTAGTAAAGTTTTTCCAGTACCAGGAGGACCATGTAAAAGAACTCCTTTTGGAGGTTCTATCCCCAGTCTTTCAAATATTTCAGGATGTTTAAGAGGCAGTTCAATCATCTCACGAACTTTCTTAATTTCTTCTCCCAAACCACCAATATCCTCATAATTAACATTTAAACTCAGAACTTCTTCTTTCTCTCTAAAAGAAGCACGCGGGTCAAATACTAATTCCGTATCCTCATTAATAGTAGTTATTTCTTTAGCAGGATTAGTTTCTGATACAAAGAGTTTTACAGCACCAAATCCCATAAAGTTTTCTTGAACTTGGATAATCATTCCAGATTGTCTAACAACCTTTTGTCTATCTCTTCTTAAAGAAATAATATCATTCTTCACAATTGGTCTGTTAAGTAAAGCCCGTTTTAGAAAATCGAGAGTAAGTGGAGGAATACGTCCTAAAGGACCAACAACAACTTTCTTAGCAGGAACAACTTCTGCTTTTGTAATAGTTACAAATTCTCCAATAGAGGTTTTAGCATTTTTTCTAGTATCACCATCGATACGCACAATATTAAGGTTAATATCACCAGGATAACCTCTGCGAACAATAGCAGCAGTAGTTTTCTCTCCACTAATTTTAACAACTTCTCCCTCGCTAATGTTAATTTGTTTCATAAAATTAGAATCTAATCGAACGATGCCTTTGTTAACATCATCCTGAACTGCTTCCATTACTTTTAGCTTAATATCTTCATTCGTCATAAATACTCACCCCAAACAGTTTTTTCAGAGGATTGTTAATATATAAAGATTATGGTGCTAAGAAGAAAGTGGGACATTTAAATCACAACCACCCCAAATTTCAGAAACAATTTTAAAGTGTAATAATTCTTAAGGAGTGACATGTTAGAGAAACTAGTTTTGCCTGTAATTACTACAGAATCAACAGAAGAATCACTAAGAGAATTAGAACGTACAAATGTTCCTAAAATGCTTTATGCACATTATACTCCGTTGGTTGCTGCAGTATTAACTTCAATTAACCTATTAGGCCTAACAAGAGAACAAGTAGTATTGTTTGAACATGGTGCACATCAACATGAAGGCAGTGCAAGAGGTGGGCCAAACTATAATGGAATTGTAAGCCATTACTTTGCTTTACATACAAATGAAAATGAACTAGGTGTTGATTATCGTGCATTTGATGAAGGTTGCCAACCAGATTTAGTTGACTTTCACCAATCTTTTGTTGAGAGAGAAATTGTGGAACAAGGATATAAAAAGTTTGGAGATATTGATTATCAAAAATTATTTCAGAGGATAAAAGATCTTTCAGTATGGGGATGGGATAATCTTGTAAGTCAAGTATTAGAAACAACAAAAGAAGGTAAAGTTCCAATACATTTCTCTTGCAGCACACTTAATGACCCAAACTTAAAAGAAAATAAGTTTTGGCAATTACCAGGTATGCATCTACATTTTTGTGATGTTTCCGAAATCTTTGCAACGTTAGCTAGTTGTTATAGTTATACTATGCAACCTTCAGATCAACCTTTAACAATAATAGGTAAAATGTATGACAATCCAGAATTACGCCAAGAGATGTTTAAAAGGCAATTTGGTCTTGATCCAGATCTTGCATTAAGAGAACATTGGATTGAAGATATTGGTAAAAACCCCACTTTCTACTGGTTAAATCAAGAAGTTAAAGCACACAAGGATTATTTGGTCTGATAAGCTATACTTTAATAATAATTAGAAAATATAATTAAACAGAAATAAAATAAGAAATAAAAAAGAAAAGAATTATTCTTTCTTTTCTTCTCCTTGAGGCTTTACTTTTGGTAAAGGCAATGGACTTGGTAAAGAAATTTCTTCACTAATCTTGATTGCTTGAATATTTCCTTTATGTAAAGCAGCATTAACAATCTGTTCCATTACATCATTAGAAAGCTTTTTGTCTTTTTTCCAGCCATTTAAAATTTCACCAATTTTAGCTTCTTCTTCAACGTAAAGAACTTGTCCTTCAACATCAATCTTTCCAAGTTCAGGTTCGTAAGAACAGCTGAAAGTAAATGTAAACTTTAATCCTTTCTTACCTTCTGCAGCAAAACTCATTTCTTCAACGTCTTTAATAGAAACATTATTGTTGATTTTGATCTGGCCGCCTTTAGCTTCCAAATTTCTATCTGCGTGTACTTTATGTAAATTTATTTTCACAATTGTCATTATTAACCACCTTTTAATATTTTATTATTAATAGTCTCAATTTGATTGATTATTTATAAAGTTTGCTTGTTTAGAGAAGAGGTTATTGTCCTTTTATTAATAAAAACGAGCATAATTAAGTTCATCTCCAAGATAAAGGCCCAACTCAGACCAAAAGATAACGCCCCTATTCTTTTCAATATATCCCATATCACCACCAAAATCAAAGATTTCTCTTTTAGACAGCAACATCCCTATACCTTGCTTACCAATATAAGAATGGTCCTTGGTTGTAAATTTCCTTTGAAACAAATGCCTCTTTGCTCCATCTGAAAGTCCAAGGCCATTATCTTCTACCTCAATCCTTAATATTCCTTCATCACTTACCCTTACTTGAATAATACCTTCTTCCTCAGGGTGCTCTTCCCACAAATCACGTAATGCATCAGCAGAATTTTTAATCATTTCCTCACCACAATAACTAGTGAAGGTAAAATTCCGTTTAACTTCATCTAACATTCGATTATATTCTTCAACAGCAGACCTATAAATTATTCTAGCAGCATTTAGAGGATGAACATCTCTTAGATTTCTAGCTCCTTTTAAAATATCTTCAACAGTCCCCCCAAAAGTTCTTTCAATAAGCATTTTTCATCCCCATTATTTTATAACATAACTTAGCAAGAGAATAAGCTTCTGCTTGAAAGTTCTCTTTAGGAGCAAATTCTACAATGTCTGCGCCAACAACTTCCTTTTCTGAGAAAATTACTTTTAGAATTGCAATTACTTGGTTCCAATTAAATCCCCCCGGTTCAGGTGTTCCAGTGTTTCTAATAAAACTAGGATCGAAAACATCAACATCAATTGAAATGTAAACTTTATCTTTTAATTTAGGAAGAATTTCTTTTAGTTTAGTTAAATTAAAATCATATGCTTTAATCATATGAACATTTTCATTATTATCAATAATTTCTTTTTCGTCTCGATCCATTGCTCTTACTCCTAGAAGTAAAAGGTCATGCTTCGCAGACAATCTTTGGGAAACACATCGATGATTTAATGTGGAACCGTTCCAAGAGTGGAAAAAGTCAGCATGAGCGTCTAAAATTATTACAGAAGTATCTTCGCTTAAGTTTTTAGTAAGTCCAATTGTTACAGAATGATCTCCACCAATTCCAATAACAAACTTATTTTGTACACTGGCGCCAATGGAGGCACATTTTTTGTTAGAAAAATAATCGTGCCGTGCCCCAGTGAACAAATGATTTATTTTAGTACTTACTTTCTCAACCATTTCTTCAGGAGTCTCTGCTTTAACTTCTCCCAACAATTCAATTCCTTCTAAAAAAGGTTCACAATCAAACTGTTCATCATAATATTCAAGATGTTCACTTGCTTTAATTATTTCTTTAGGACCAAGTAAAGCACCCTTTCCAAAAGTAACATCTTTCTCATAACTAACTGGAAGTATTACAAACTTACCTTTTCGATATTCCTCAGGAAGATTCATCCAATATTTCATTTTAAGAATTATCCTCCAAAAAACAATCTTTATAAGACTGAAAAATGTCTTCCCATCGAAGGTCTGGTTTTAGCCCTTGAACAATTTTTGAAGTGTGAAATTTCTCACCATTATTAAAATAAGTTACTGAATAGACTGTAGTTCTATCCTCTGGTTTAAGATAAGTGTCTTTGGAATCTTCAGGCAACACATCACAATCAAGTAAAGGAAAAGAAATTGCTCTTGAAATTATCCCATCTATCCCATCACCAAAAAAACGAACTGTTGTTTTCTTAACTGCTTGAGGAATTCTTCCTTCAACATAATTGAAACAGCAAGTGTTATCAACATATCCACCAGTTGATAATCCAATGGCATTTGCTAATCCCATCCAAACATTTGAAGTGTTCATTCCACAACCTCAGTTTCTAGTTCTTCTAAATCACAAAAGTTAGTAGAAAAGTTATATGCACCTGCATTTAAGAATACTAATTGGTCGCCAACTTTAACATCAGATAACCAAACCCTATAACGGAATAAATCCATTGAACAGGGAGTAATTCCCTTAACAACATAACTCTTTCCCTCACCCTGTTTAAGCTCTCCTTCAACAAGTAATTTAACAGGTACTAAAATCGCATCCATGTCTGTGTTGTACACAGAAGCATTAACAACAATATTATTCTCATGAATTGCTACAACTTTTGTAATCAACTTACCAGCAGGTGCAGCAATAAATCTTCCAGGTTCTAACATTAACTTAATTCCAAATGAAGACAACCAAGAACGAAACTCAGTAATCTTAGAAAAGATTCCAGAAAAAACATTTACATTAGTGTTGGCGTACTCAGATGGCAAACCACCACCCATATTAACCCAAGATAATTTCTCAAGAACTTCTTTCTCAATATTAGTAGAAAGTTCATAAACATAATTCCACTCACTCATGTTTTGTGTTTTACGGTGGAAGTGTAATCCCAACTCATTAATCTTAGAGTTATCAGATAACTCCCTAACCCTTTTATTAATAACTTCAGAAGTCATGCCAAAAACAAAGTATCTCTCTGTACGTAAAGAATTCTCTCTTATTTTCAACCGCAACATTAAATTAATCTTAACATCATTCTTTTCTAAATAAGAAATTAAAACATCCAAGTCAGATTCATTGTCAACAGCAAAGTTTTTTATTCCTTGTTGAATCAAAGAATCAATTTCCTCTTCATTCCATGCCTGTGCTAAAAACAAAACTCTTGTTTTATCTTCAACATGTTTAAGCTCATTAACAAAGTGTACAGAAAACAAACATTGTGTTTCCTTCTCTAAAATCTTAGTCACGACTTGATTGGTTTTAGAACTATACGAAACTTGATCTGCAAGTTGTTTAGCAGTCATGTACTGCTCCAATACTTTACTTTTTGAGATAATGAATTTAGCTTTCATTTCTTCACCATTATGTTCATTATATTTCCACTTCCTTCATAAGCAATCTCGGGACTAGCAGAATTAAAGTATTTGATTCCTTCTCCATTGCCATCATAACATCTCTTTCCACGGGTTCTTAACTCCAAATGTTCAACATGATTAAATCCAAGACCATAATCTCTAATTCGAAGAATACTTCCTTCAGACCCCACTAATACATTAAAAGTAAGAGGTAAAAACAAATCTCCTAGGTGTCCTCGAGTTAATGAATTTTCGATTGCTAAAGAAATTACAGAACCAACAACATATTCAGAATGTTCTCCTAATTCCATCTCGTTAAGAAGTGAAACAATTAAAGTATCTTGGGCATTAAAATATTTTTTATAACCACAATGGCGGGATTTAAACAAATCAGGATTATCTTTTGGAGTTAATGATTTAGAAAATGCCAACCTAGCACAACCAACTTCTTGTGTCATTTCTTCTAATGTTTTATCCACAAATACCATCTTAATATTTCAACAATCCCTCTCCCTGTAACTCTTCCAAAGCAGCAATCATTGCTAAAGGAAACATTATAGTTACATCACCAATAACAGTAGCAACGTCAGAGTCATCTTTTACTTTGCCCCAAGATTTAGCTTCATCTGTGGTTGCTCCTGACATAGATCCAGAAGTTTTATGGGCTGTTGTCATGTACACAGCATACTCTGCTCCACCATTAAGTAAAGTGCAAAGAATTGCGTGATGCTTCGAAATGCTACCACCTAAAGAAATAACTGCTTTTTTCTCATCATGAGATGAAGAGAATAAAATGTTTCCAAAATCTTTTACAACATCTACAATGAAATCTGAATGTTTCTGTTGAAATAAATATAAATGAAATCCAAGTGCACCATCTGTAATTGCAGGACAAAATATTGGAACATTATTCTTAGCAGCCTGATACAAAATAGAATCTTCATCATTTAAGATTAAACCAATTTCTCTTAATAATTCTGAAACCGCCCATCTTTTTTGTTTCTGATATAATGTATTCAGAACAGGAGTAATCCAATCTTCAAAGTTCATGTAAGCTTCGTTATTAACAAACAAGTTTCCAACTCTGTTAATGCCCTTTTCATGTAACTCAACATCATCGGAATGAAAATTTCCAACCTTAAACTTCTCTCCAGAAGCTTTCATAATGTCTTCTTCCAACCCACCGGCTGTAGTAACAATAACATTAGCTATTCCTAAATTGATTAACTGAGCAAAAAATCCACGCAAACCAGAAGTCACCATATTTGAAGTGAAGGTAAGATAAATTTTGGCAGAGTTCTTCTTCATTTTAACAAAAACATCTGCTGCTCTAGCTAACTCTACACTTTGATAACCAACACTTTGATATTGATTAACTAAATCCTTAACTGTAATATCCTTTTTCCATTTAAAATCTTGAACATTCATTTTAATACCTCATTAAACAAATAACCTAAAAACCACTATAGAAACAAAATAATAATTAACTTCCACGCTTTCTTACTGAACTCATTATATACTCTAGAACATAGTTTATTTATAAATTTATTTGTCATTAAGTATAAATTTACATTATTTAATGATAATTGTTAATGAAGAATGACTAGAAAATCTTTTAAATTTTCTCATTTATTCGCAATAATCTCAACTATTACCCATTTCTCACATAAACTTTTAAAAATAGAGGTTGTAGTATACAATAAAAATGCAATATGACATCATTTTTGTTTCAGGAGAAATTTATTTTGATCACCCTATGTCGGGGATCGCAATACTGAAAAGGCTCTTAGAAAAAAATGGTTATTCTGTGGGAGTTATTGAAAAACCAACAACAGAAGAAGAGATTACCAGGTTGGGAGAACCAAAATTGTTTTTTGGAATTGCTTCTGGATCAATTGATTCTATGGTTAGAAACTACACTCCACTTAAAAAAAGAAGAGAAGATGATGTATATTCAGATTATGAAGAAGATGTTCCAGATAGAGCTGTAACTGTTTATTGTAATTGGATCAGAAAGAACTTCAAAAATTCTATAATGGTTATTGGTGGAACTGAAGCGACGTTAAGAAGATTCCCCCATTATGATTATTGGCAAAACAGATTGAGAAAATCAATTTTAATGGATACAAGAGCAAACATCTTGGTTTACGGTAGTGGAGAAAAACAGATTTTAGAAATTGCCAATAGAGTTAAAGAAAAACAAGAAATTAACAATATCAAAGGAACTTGTATTATGTCTAAAAAACTCCCAGAAAACTTTACAATTCTTCCAAGTGAGGAAGAAGTAATGAATTCTAAAAAAGCGTTTTGCGAATTACAATTAAAGGTAAACAATTATTCTAACTTAGCCCAAAAAACAGGTAACAGATATTTGTTACAACATAAAAGCCCAGAATACACTTCAGAAGATTTGGATGAGTATTATGAACTCCCGTTTACAAGAGAAATTCCAGTTAGAGAACTAAGAGGATTTGAATTTAGTGTGGTTACACACAGAGGATGTATTGGAAATTGTAGTTTCTGTGCTTTAAAGTTAGTTCAAGGTGACAAAATTATTTCTCGATCAGAAGAGTCTATTCTCAGAGAAATAAAAGGATTTGAGTCCTTGCCTTACTTTAGAGGAAACGTTGATGATTTTGGTGGACCAAGTGCTAACATGTATGGGATGGACTGTGAAAAAAGAAATAAGTGCCACAAAGAATGTATTGACTGTACTTCTTTAGAAAAAGATCATTCTAAATTGTTAAACTTGTTAAAGAAAGCAAGGTCCCTAACAGAAATTAAGAACGTCTACATTCGAAGCGGAATTCGTTACGACTTAGCTCCAAAAGAATACATCAAAGAAATTGCTAAACATCATATTTATGACACACTTAGAATTGCCCCAGAACATGTTAATAAAAACGTTCTTGAACTGATGAATAAAAACCGAGGAAAATTAAAAGAATTTATTGACTTCTTTAATAGCTTAAATTGTGGCAAAGAGTTATCTTATTACTTCATTACTTCACATCCCGGTGCAACAATGAAAGAAGAACAGGAACTTGCTGAAACAATTAAAGGATGGAAAAACGTTAAAATTCAAATATTTACACCAACACCAATGACAACTTCTACTTGTATGTATTATACAGAAATGAATCCAAGAACTAAAGAGAAAGTTTACGTTCCTTATTCTTATAGTGAAAAGAAAGATCAGAAACGAGCTGTTATGAACAGCCTTGTAGATTAATTTCTAAATTCTATTCTAGAAAGACCATTATTGTCAAAACCTTTATATTGGGAAAACTAATTAGAATGAATATGAACTTAGTAGATGTACATTGTCATTTGAACCAGGATAGTTTTAAAGATAACATAAATGAAGTTATTGATAGAGCAAAGAAGGCAGGAGTTAAAGCCATTATTGTTTCCGGGACTAATCCAGAAGCGAATAAACAAGTTCTTGAAATGATAAAGATTGATCCAATTATTAAAGTTAGCTTTGGCTTACATCCAATTGATGCTCTTGGTTTAAGTGAAGGAGAAACTGGCATTCCGAGAGTAGAAGGAAAAATAGATTTGGAAAAAGAGTTTAAGTTTATTGAAGATCATAAAGATAAAATCATTGCAATTGGAGAAATTGGCTTAGATTACCACTGGGATAAAGAACATCATGAAGAACAGCAAGAAGTTTTTAGAAAAACTTTACAACTTGCAATAAAGTTAAACAAACCGGTAATTATTCACACTTGGGCAGGCGAAGAAGATTGTATCAACATTCTTGAAGAAGAGGTCCAAGATAAAGTTCCAGTAATCCTACACTGCTTTGGTGGTAGAAAATCTTTAGTAACAAGAGCAATAGAATTAGGTTATTATTTCTCAGTTCCACCATCTACTGTAAGAACTGGAAACTTCAACACCTTAATTAGAAAGGTTCCAATTGAACAACTGCTAACTGAAACAGATGCTCCTTGGCAAAGTCCAATTAAAGGAGAATTAAATGAACCAGCATATGTTCTTAAAACCATAGAGAAAATTGCTGAAATTAAAGAGATTTCTATAGAAGAAGCTGCTGATAG
>Ga0257119_1001000_pt1 | contig 21760 bp, 14 predicted proteins | sample SI112_200mmetaG_FD_190179 | JGI IMG/M metagenome (GOLD analysis project Ga0257119, IMG submission 190179) | Marine microbial communities from Saanich Inlet, British Columbia, Canada - SI112_200m | ecosystem: Environmental > Aquatic > Marine > Inlet | place: Canada: British Columbia | collected... | reverse complement strand
AGCGGTACATAGAAAAGAAAATGTTTGGAAAAAAACGGTAATATTTTTGAACTTATTAGCAACGGATAAAATTGCAGCAACAAACCCGGGCCATAGTCAAAATTTCCACAGACAGGTGGACCACCCAAAAATTTTCAAGGTGAGCACCGATCAAAAATTAAGGGCCATTCAAGGTAGCAAAGCAGATGTTCTGACAACAGGCTGTCCGTCATGTCTTTTAACCCTTGGAGGAAACCTTGACCCGGTTGCCGGTAAAAAATTAATGCACCCGGTGGAGATTGTTAAAAAGGCCATTGAAAAAAAAACTAACTAAAAAAATATGGAGATAGTTATGAAACGAAAAAGCATTTTTGATTTGTATGAGATGAAAAAAAACGGTGAAAAAATATCCTGGCTGACAAGTTATGATTTTCCAACAGCCCAGTTTGCCGAAGCCGCTGGTATGGAAATGATTCTTGTGGGCGACAGCCTTGGTATGTGTGTTTATGGATACAACGGCACCCTTCCTGTAACCATGGACCAATGCATAGTCCATACCGAAGCAGTTAGAAGAGGCGCATCAGGCTGTTTTATTGTGGGAGATATGCCGCTTGGAAGTTATCAATCCTCCGATGCTCAGGCTGTTGACAACGCTGTTCGCTTTTTGAAAGAAGCCGATGTTGACGCCATTAAACTGGAAGGTGGCGTTCGCATCTCGAGTCGAATTAAGGCTATCACAGATGCAGGCATCAATGTGATCGGCCACATTGGTCTCACCCCTCAGAGCTCAGGGCTACTTGGTGGCCATAAAGCACAGGGTCGAACTGCAGAAGCTGCCAAATTAGTGGTAGAAGATGCTCTGGCCGTACAGGCAGCCGGTGCCAAAATGTTACTGGTTGAAGGTGTTCCTCCTGAAGTTACAAAATATATATGGGAAATCTTGGAGATCCCGGTTATGTCGATTGGCGCTGGTCCACATTGTGATGGACAGCTATTAATTGTGAGTGACCTTATTGGACAATTTCAGGCCTTTACACCCAAGTTTGTAAAGAAATACTGTAATGTCGCAAAAGTTATAACAGAAGCAATGAAAGAATATGTAGCAGAAGTTAAAAACGGGGTTTTCCCCGACGAAGACAAGTATTGCTACCATATGGTCGAGGGTGAAGAAATAAAATTTCTAAAGTTGATGCAAAAATGAAGTGAAGCAAATTTTTTAAAATTGTCAGGGCGCTGCACCATTCTCAACTTTAATGGGCGATAGTAAGCTTAAGGATTATAAAAAAAAGGGATATACACCCACGAGTAAAATTCCTAATACGGCGACAACTTACAAAAAAAAGACTCAAGGGTTTGGAACTGACTGGTAGTGAGTCCTATAACGTGTACGAATGACCATACGACTCTCTTTTTAAAAATTCTTAAGAACACCACATCAGGTATGAACAAACTTTCGGCCTTTAATATGACATTCATCTATATGGGACAAAACATTTTCAAATGAATTAAAATTCCATTCCTGTATATTGGAGTTATGTTGCGAGTGGGTTTAACCCTCTAAAATAATAGCAAAATTTGACTTATTGATTGTAAATTAATATTGATAATAAATTCAGTCAGTTAGAACACATTTTAAAAATTTTTAGAAAAACTGGTAACATAATATTTTGCCTCTTTGCATACTTCACTGTGTCTGGCACAGGCAGTTCCAATGGTTAAAGACTGTCAAGCCAGGTAAGCGTTTCCATATTGTTTTCCCAATCTATTAGCTCATCTATTAGCTCATCTATTTTCTTATCGTGTGTTATTTTCGACTTTGTGTATTCAAGAAATTTTCTTTGGATATCACGTTTTCTCGACAGATCAATGTGCAGATAAGCCATGGTGGACTCTACGCTTTTATGTCCAAGGCGATTTTGTATATCAGACACAGAATCGCCTGAGATCAGCATATTCACAGCGCAGGCATGCCTAAAACAATGGGCAGGACTCATTCCTATGAGGCGCTTTGGCGGCAGAGCTTTTGCTAAATATTTCCTGCAAATTTTATTAATACCGTGCCTTGTCAACTCCCTTTTTCGCTGGTTGATAAATAACCTATGGCCATATACAGGAATCGGATCGATACGGTAGTTTAAAATATAGTTTGTGATTAAAGAAGCTGTCCTGGGCCACAGATTAATCAGCCGATACCGGTTCCCCTTGCCCAGGACTGAGATGGTTTCGTTTCGAGGATCAAAATAATCAAGGTCAAGTGTTGCAATCTCTGTGGCCCGGGCACCAGAATCATAAAGCAGATGTAGGATGGTAAAATCTCTCACCCCTTCTTTTTTCTTAAGATCCACTGTTTTAAAGACTTCCAGCATTTCTTCCGGGTATAAAAAGCCCATTATTTTTTTTTGAGCTTTTTTCTGCGGGATGTTCAGGATCGTTTCTGCAATGTGTTTTTTATCCGGATGCAGGAACCGGATCATTTTTGCCAAAGATTTAATAACTGCAAGGCGGTTATTGCGGGTTTGAACTATATTTTTCCTATGGGTCTCCAGGTGATGCAAAAAAGCCAGTACTGCATCTGCGGATAGATGCTCTATCTTTAAAGACTTTATTTTGATTGAGTGGAAGTCGCCCAGGAAATACAAAAATAAAGAAAACGTTTGCCGGTACGTTTTAATGCTTTGTTCACTGGTGCCTTTTATCTGGGGCAAGTATTCATTAAAATATTGAAGTAAGCAACTTGATAATCTCATATGGCCTCATGCATTGACATTGAAAAATCAAACATCTGGTGGCGATGTTCTGCATCCAGTACTTTCAGGTATTTTGTTGTATATCTGTACTCGCTGTGTCCCATGTAAGTTGCCAGCACAGGTAGTGCATTTTGAGGAGATTTGCCCTGCAGTTTTATTCGTTTCAGTGTATTAACAGCGAATGTGTGGCGCAAGGAATGATGTGAAGGGCCACAAAAATTAGTAGTACCTATTACTTTTCGTGGCTGGTCAAGATTAATATATTTGATAACTTCTTTAAACCTTATAGCCGTGTAACTTTTTGATAATTTTGTTTGATCATTTTTTACCAGCAGTAAAGGATTATCCTCTTTATCAAACAACCGGCGAAGGTTCAGCAGATTGTTTATTTCAGCAACCACGGCTTTTGGTATAGGGATCAGCCGGTCTTTTTTAAATTTTGTTTTCTCAATATAGATCGTCCTTTCTTCAGGCATATAATTGGTTTTTAACAAATTGAGTGTCTCTGAGATTCTGAGTCCGCATCGGGCCATCAATAGAAAGGAGATGTAAGCACTGAAATCACCTAAATAAGATTGTTCAGTTTTACGCATCAATTTAATTACGCCCTTAATCAAAAGATCTGTTTCTTCTGGAGAAAATATAAAAGGAACAATCTGGTTTTTCGGTAATTGGGCAATTTCCAGTAATGGATTTTCCTGGATCAGGTCCTTGCGGACAAGAAAGTTGAAAAACATTTTGACCATCCTCAAACCCATATTTTTGGATCGGTTTTCGTAATTAAGACTGGATCTGAACTCAAGAAAAAACAAGGGATTAAAGGATGCCCAGATTGCGTTTTTTTCAATCAGATATCGATCAAAAATTTTAAGATGGTTAACCATATCTCTTACTGAATACCCCAACTGTAAACGGTATTCGATAAAATCTTCCATTTGTTCAGCTAAAAAGCTGTTAAAGCGTTTCATCAAGGATAATCTCTCGCATAAGATTAATATGGATGCTCAGATACCTGCGGGTTGATTCAATGGTTTTATGGCCCATCATTTCTTTGATTGCATAAATGGATGCGCCAGACTCTAAAAGATTCTGTGCATATGAATGACGTAGCCAATAGGTGGTTGCCGAAAGATTGTTTTTTCGCATGCAGTCCCGGATATGATAGGTGACATCATTATTTATATTTACAGGTTTATAAGGCGGAACAAGCTGTAAAAAAAGGGTGCGGTGTTTGCTTTTCGGTCTGCCTCCAACGATATAAGCGGTGATGGCCTTGATGGTGTCATCCGGGAGCGGAAGATGAGCCGGACTACAATTTTTCCTGGTTTGAATAAAAATTTCTTTTTGTCTGAACGAGATATCATTCAGGGTTATCATACTGATTTCTTTGGGGCGCAACCCCAGATAGTACGCCAGGTGCATTGTCGCATAGGTGCGAATATCTTTTGGAACACAAAGGTCAAGACTGCTAAACAATTTTTCGACTTCTTTTGGACGTAAAAATTTGGGTGGTTTTGAACGTGCAAACTCTGGCGGGCTTTTAACTAAAGGGGCAAGATTCTTTTTGATGTATCCATTCCGGTAAAAATATTTTAAAAATTCACGCAAATATGATCTATTAACCCTACATGTCGCCGTGGCATAATTTTTATTATGAAGCGCTAAAAAGTTATCAACCTGTTCGATTGATATTTTGAAAAGAACAATATTTGATTTTTTTAAATAGAGATTGAGGCTGGATATTATGCTCCTCATCCCATGAACTGTCTCTTTTCTTCGAACTTGAACGCTATAATAATCCAGGTATTGCTCAAATATTTCTGATATCTTATTGGCAGTTTCTGTCATGGTGTCTCCCAAAAGGTTGCATGACAAGGTGATGGATGGTTGCCGGGTCATGCTGCTCCATTTGTTTTTGATTGTTAAGTGCCGCTGGTGACGGCAAAGCAGTCTTGTCAGGAAGAGACAATACTTGGAAAAGACTACCGTCAAATGCGATCAGATCCAGATCAATCAAGACATTTCTGGCGAGAATATATTCATCAACTAAAATTCCCAGGAGAGTACAGATTTTATCATAGCTGTAATATGATAATCCATGGCGATCAGACACTATAATCAGAAACAGATACAACAAAAGCTGATGGTGATTGAGGCTTGCCCAAAAACCTTCCCGTAGAAAACGGTGTTCGATAAAAGCAAAGCTGCCTGTGATTGTTCTGATGCGACAAGGTTCGATTGGATTCTTTTCAATAGACGCACGAAGACCGCATTTAGACCTTGAACCTAAATTTTTAACCCCATTACGTTTCATTTTCATGACATTGCCTCCTTAAAATTATCACTAAAGGCAATTTACCCTGTTTTCCGGGGGGGATCAGTCCCTGTTTGGTGTTGGAAATAGCTTTTTTTAGATTTTTTTCTTTCAGGGCGGGGGCCAAATCCTAAAGGCGGCGGTAAAATGTCCAGATACGGACTGGCAAACATTCGAAGCTGGGGTAATACAAATTCAGTCCCAAGAACTGATCGAAAGGATGAAACAGTGGGTTGGCAATCTCCCAGAGACGTAACAAGATCAATCAGCAGCATTAAGGTTATACGGATAAGAAACAATCGTCTTCGCATCCATCGCAGGGCGCCTGGAAGACCGATATCCAACCGGATATTTTCAGCTGCTGCTTCCTGACTCGAGGAATTTTCCATTTGATTGATAACATCTTCGACTTCAATTAATGTTCCGGGTAGCCTTGAACACAAGCAATCCGGCAGCATGCTGAAGGTTGCACATCCATCCGGACAGTACCACCTGGCGACCTTCACCCCATCTGGATATTTTCTGGGATAGGTGCCATGTCTGGCAAATTTACATCCACCTTTTGGATGCAATGGACAGTGCGTCAGTTTTGCATCGCTCCATGCTTTACTTTCTATATATTGTTCAACATCAAGATTTGTGGCATATCGAAGTTGCACAATTTTTTCCTTGCACCAGAACACAAAATATGAAACATTTTCTCTATGGCAAAGATCGGGCGAAATACACTATGCCCTTGCGGCAGTGGTAAAAAATACAAGAAATGCTGTCTGCTGTTGCAGAAAAGTGCAACCCAGCCCAAGTCTCAGCCCACTAAATTCATACCAGTTTATACAGAATTGGATCAGCTTTCAAATAGTGTTATGGATCTTATCAAACAAAATAAACTGGACGAAGCAGAAGCTGTATCAAGACAGCTATTGAATGAATATCCTGACCAGATTGATGGGTTTGAACGGCTGGGTCAGGTCTATGAGGCCCGGGGAGAAAATCAGACAGCTGCTGACTATTATCAAAAGGCTGCCGATTTTGCTAAAACAATGCCGGGATTTGATCAACAAAGCGTTGAAAATTACCTGTCAAAAGTAAAAAAAATGAGAAAAGTAAAAAAGTAAAAGAATTAAATCCAAAGAAAATACATATTTTAAAAAATCTTTAGAAGAAAATCACGCAACAAAATAAACTCGCTACATAATTGGAGATATAGCGGAGTCAAAGAATCGGCTGGCCATTACACTTATTACATACTTAAATTGAATTTACTTTAGTGCCGGATATTCACCTTTATTGGAGACACTTGAATATAGGAAACTCAGTCCATCAATCTTCTTACACCATCAAAAACGCAACTATCCTTTAACCCTTCCTGCCCCTCCCCACTTAAAATATTATAAGTGACTCATTGTAATTTTGAACGATGAATAATTTTTTTATCCTGCAAAATTGCTTTTTCAAATAATATACAAGTTTTTTTTCTCAAAGTATCCATGCCTTTGTACATAAATACAAAAAATACATTCCGGATTGAAAAACGGGCTTGAAAAAAAATTGTACCCAAAAATTCATATGGTGACAAATTTTCTTATATCAATATCGGTTCCTGTTTGTTTCAGGATGCTTTTCAATGTTCCTCTTTTAAGGTCCCCTGGATGGCGCGGTATGATGAATTTATTTCCATTATTGCATTTCCATTTTTCATGTGACCCTTTTTGGCTAATAAACTCACATTGCGTTATTTTTCTAAGTTTTTTAATGACCTCTTTATATTTAAAATAATCAATGTTTAGGGTCACTCTTTGAGCGATGAGTGAATTTTTATGTACAATGTATTTCACTTTACTTGTTATCTTCGTGCTTCCCGATAGTGCATATGGAAAATTTGTCCAAAGCATTACATCTTTTATTTTTTGTGATTCTATCCCAGTTGATACACAATAAAAATCATCAATCATCTCACATTGACCAGCGATAAATTCCTTCTGACCAATATACTCAATCGCTTCACGATAACAAAGTGGTTGGTCTTTGATATACCTTATAAGAGAATTCGATATCAATTTTTGAACTTTTTTATTATCATTAAAATGTCTAATAGTTTTCCGAAAACTGTAGGCGCTCGCCAAAGATTCTTCACTCACCAAACCATCTTTGCATCGGTCAAGTGCTTTGTATGCTTTTTTTGTCTTTTTAAAACCTGTCTTAAAAATTGGTTCACGAAGGATTACCTCTAATTTTGTGGCAAAGGATTCAACCAAATGGTGATAGTATTCATGATAGTATATAAATAATTTTGCCGCCTTTACAGCATCATTCTTTGAAATACCGCCATTAGCACAAGTCATAAGGAAATTGGATAAAGATTCCACCCCATCAGCAAGTAAATATATGCCCCACCAGACTGGATAATAGTAGTGGTATGGCAAATAAAACCCTAATGCATCTACTGGGGGTAAACAATTAGCGTCCCATTCACTTACAGGACCATCTTTACCCTTAGAATCACTTGGGAAGACAATCAGTCTTCCAGAATAATTGTACCAATTTTCTAAACTTATCTGAGTATCATCATAAGGACTAAACGATTCGTTCACATCAGGTGATTGAAAAATAGGATGAATATCATCTTCTTTGTCATTAGGAAGGAAAATCCATTCTTCCCATAATTCTGGAAGTTTGCTTCCCTCAAAAACTTCAGGAAGTTCATTGTTCAATATTTCTAAGTTATCATCAATTTTCATGAATATTTCACCTCACCTTTTAGGGATTCCATCAAATGACATCTTCATTTTTTTGAAATTCTTTGACATACTGTTTTGCCAAAAATATCGAGAACCTTTTGAGTTCACTTATTTTAAATTCCACTTCAAAATCTTTTACTTCGTATCTATTGTAATTCCATATTCTTACACCTTTCCATCGGAGATCTTGATTGATAGGCATAATATTTTGATGAGCTACTCCGTTACGAATTTTTTTTAGAAACTTTTTGAGTGTGATATTTCTGGCTTGATTATAACCTTCAATGTTTATTTGAGTGGTGACTGAAAATTTTTTTTGACCAAAACTCGACAATGATGTTTTATTTATTTTCTCTTTAAGAGATTTAAAATCATTTTTAAAATTTAGATATGCAATTTTTTTAGGAAAGATTTCCTCTGTATCCAACTCTGCAATTTTCTTATTAAAATATCCGGATTTGCAAGTTTCAATATTCTCAGAAGTAGCTACTATTAATCCAAGAGTGCAATTAAGCAAAAAAGTTACATCTAAATCATGTTGTTTTGCTGGAGTTGAGAGTTTACTAATAAGATCAATCGTTCTTTCCACAAATTCAAGAGGATAATTATTTAGTTGTGTCATATTTACTTTCCATCTGGTGTTTTATTAAATTGCTTATCAGATGTATCAAATCTTTTCACAATCAATCCAATTATTATTTCCAGTCGCCGAAATAAGGATTTTATTGATTTTTTCTGGAAAAGGATATTTAGCATTAGGATTGTCGACGATTACTATGCTGTCTTTTTTAAATTTAGGTTTTCCGGCAATAACAAATCGTTCAACATAAATAATGGCAGAGAGTTCTAATAGTGTATCAGTGAAAAGATTGGAATCATTCATTAATCTCTGGAACTGTATTCCAAAACCTGTCCATTCATTATAATTAAATAGCACGAGTGCCGATGGAATTTTTCTGTTATATCCATACTGTAATTGTCCTATTTTTTCTTCAAATGCCTTTGCAATTATACGCTTGAAGGTTTTTTCTTGAGAGTAATTTATTTCACTACATCGTTTATCAATCGACGGGTTTAAAGTTGTAATTTCAAAAATTACAGATGAATCTTGAAATTCTAGAAAAAAATCTGGTGTCTTCGATTTACATTCAGGGATAGGTTTGATCTTAAATTCGCGAGATGTCCAAAATTTCCACCAAGATAATTCATTAACTGCTCCCAAATGATCTGGATTATTTATGCTTTTTAAAGATGCTTTGAGATGATTCTTTTGCTTATTTGTACCTGGTAATTCTGCAAACCATTTTGATATACATTTAAGATATACATCACCGAAACGATTATCATTTTCGAGAACATCTGAAACCCAGCTCCTTTCAGCATTTTTCACTGATGCTCTCCAATCATCATCAAACAAATAATCGATTGTCATATCTGATAAATATCTTAATAATTTATTTGCTTCTTGCCTAACATCTTTTTGTCGATCATTTTCAGCTATTTTCTGAAGAGGTTCAAAAGCAGTGGTCTTAAAGTGATCTAAGGTATTTCCAATAAATTCAATTGCAGCTAATCGATTCTTTTTACTATTATCCTTCAGCAAATCAAGAATATATTGATTTGATTCATCCTTATCCAAAAATTGTAATGTTTTTGCTGCTTCTAATCTGACGTTGTGCCATTTATCAGATAATAATGGAATTATATTTTCAATGACACTACTATCTGCAATTTTTTTCAATGAGCGAACTGCCATTTCTCGAACAAATTTAGAATCATCACTTAATGCTTTTGTTAATGCGGTAATTGATTTTTCATTGTTAATATTGGCCAATCTAAGAGCTGCTATATATCTGATAATTTCTTGATCCTCAGAAATCATATTGTAAATTAATTCAGTAGTATTTGTATCAGCGGGATCGGATATACAAAGACCACAATATCTTTTGAAAGTATGATCAGAGTGAAATAATTTGCAAATTTGTTCAGAGCTATAAATTATGTCATCCGGTGAATTCCATGACATCACTGTGAATTTTTCGCTATATTTTCTTAGTTTAGTTTTAAAATTCATTATAAAATTCCTGAGCAACGATAATTTTGGAAATATGAAATCGCTGATTAATAAAATTGCATTCTAAATTGTTATCAAATAAATAAAGGTGTTACAATGTAATTTTAAAACAGTTTATTTTATGACAGAATCCCAAATTGGTGATTATCGTTGTAATGATAAACTAATAGTTTAAATTGGTTTCCCTAAAAAAAATACACACATCCCTATAGGTATAAACCCCTATTTTTAAATAGTTACGCTTTATTCCTTGAATTCTCCTTCCCCAAGTGCAATAAAATCAATAACAAACTCAGTTCCATATTCGCCATAACCTGAAATGGGAGATTCTCATGTACCTATCTGAAGAGAAACGAGCGGAAATCCGGAAATGTATTGAGCATCAGAAATCTAATTCTGAACTCAATCCAGGAAAAAATAAAGAGAATCATATTAAAGGGTTTCATAGCACAGTGGGGGGAAGGAAAGTTTCCCAGATTTTATTTGATGCCAGGGATGGGAGGGAAGTGTTTACCCCGTTTTAGCTTAAGAATTATTATAAACTTTTAAAATATTAATCGTTTAATGGATGATTATGAAAAATAAAAACACCGAAATTCAATTACAAAAAATTTCTCAGGAAACTTTAATACAGTTCCTCAATAAAGTTCAAAGGCGCATAGTAATTGCAAAAGCTGGATATCAACCTGAAGAGATAAAACAATTAATAGAGCTTGTTAATAGCCGCAGAATTCAATGTGACGTGTATATAGAATCTTCCGAAAATGCAATTAGATATGGTTTTGGGAAACAGGAAGCTATGGAACTCCTCAATGATAATATTGAAATTTTTAACATTCAAAGTGTTAATCAGATTAGAATGGCTTTTGTAATTGTGGACGATAATATTTTGGTTTATGTTCCACTTGCCCTATCTTGGGAAAAAGAACCAGACATACTTGAATTTCCAAATGGTCTTATTGGTGGGGAAAATCTAACAAAAAATCTCTTAAATCAGATTGATGGTGAGAAATCTGAAGTAAAAATTGAAGGGTTACCAATTATATTAGATTCCTGCCCAATTATACAAAAAACAAAAACAGAAGTAAAAAAGGAACTATCTATAACACTTAAAAAATTAGAAGAAAATCCGCCTGTAGATCCTGCGACATTGAGAAAAACAAATATCTATCGAAACAAATTCAAACTACTCAAAATGACAGTTAAAGGCGTAAATATAAAAAATAAAACTGTTTCATTACGTCCTTTTAATTCTATTATTAAGACAACTGATGATCGCCTTAGAAGCAGCTGGCGTGCTTTGACCAGTGATGATGTGAAAAATTTAAAAGGTATTCAAATTTTTCAAAAAGAGAAAAATAAAATTTTGGAAGAATTTACATTTGATGCCAATCGGTTTGGAACTCTGATAGAAGTAAAAAAGAAAAAAGAGTTTGAAAAAGGAATTTGTGCTCAGATTGAAAAACTAAAAAAGACTCTTCTCAACTTAAATCATGAGAATAATAAAAATATTGATGAAACAAAGAGTCTCATTGAAATTCTTGAATTAAGTCGTAATGCTTTACAGGAATATATGATCGGATTATCTCTTCGGAATGAATCCTGCTGGAACAAGCTGTTTTTGTTTAATCAGTACTTATTGAAACAAATAAATAACAATGAAATGTCGAAAGAAAACGCTTGTAAAGAAGTCATTGAATCTTTTATTGACATTAAATTACAGTTTCCAGATGCTGAAAAAATGATTGAAACTATTGATGTTGAATTTGATTATTATGATGTTTCTGATGAGCTTTTAAATAAAGATGACTTTAAAGAACTCATAAAAAAATATGAAGTAAAAATCAGAGAATACAATCGTGCCTATGAAAAACAGGAATCTTGATTTAAGGATGGTTAAATTTTATTGCATGCATTATATCATTTAGCTATAAAAAACATTGGGTTTCCTTCTTTGAGGTCGGGCGATACGTTAAAATTTAACTTTTATTCATATTTTGCACTGCTGGAGTATTGATATAAGAGCAAGATGAATTGGTGGACATTTTGAATTATTTGAAAAAAGATATGAAATATAAAAATTTTCAAGATAAAATGAGAGAATATAATTTATATAATATTGTTATTTCTTCAGAAACAAGCATGATAAAATTAAGTAACTTGAGTATTTTTTAAAAACAATAGAAAGAAAGGTATTGATTCTGTTAATATGAACAATTTACCAAAAGAGATATTAAACTATTTTGCTACGTTTACCGAAACTCGGTTTAATTTCAGACGTCTCATAAATTATAAGTGGGCAAACAACGAACTTACCCTTGATTTATCCTTCTTCCCTGGCTTTCAAGTATTACTTCTTAAAAAAATTAAGCTTGGAGATTTATCATCTATTACAGTGAAACAAGACGAATATACTATCAAAATAGGTAAAGAAGAGCTTATTGTAGATATTAAAAAATTACTGGTCGATAAATTTAACGCAGCCTATTTAAAACAATGCATTGCTGATGAGTATTCCCATGAGATTGAACAAAATAAAATATTTGTTGCAGGTGAAAATGGGGATTTGATGCTCGCTCAAGAAAATGATGAAGGTAAAAAACTGCTTGCAGAGCAAAAGATTTTAGCCCAGAAAGAAGGGATACGTGTTTACAACCTTGCTTTAAGACGTCAGTTTGAATTGATTATTATTAAACTTCAAGATAAAATAGTTGACCAGAAAAAGGTTGAATTAAATATTGAACATGCCCCAGCATCAATTTTTGGTATAACAAATTATGTAACCCAGCAGTTTGAGCAGATAAAAAAAATTAGTGCCAACTTCACAGAAGCACAGAAGTATATTGATGACATCTTAAAATATTTTTCAGAATCAATTGATGATATTATCATCTATGACTTATATTATAACTTTCAGAATTATTCACAATTTATACAACTTGGTACATTGTTTGTATTTTTTCATATGCTTGAGAGAAAAAATGAGGCTTACCCTTTATATTTTGTGGAAGTTGAGTATCGGACATCGAATTCAGAAGTGACATTGTCATTCCCAAGGGATTTGATGCTCTTAAACACGCCAGCTATAAACTATTTCAAATTTAAAAATGTTTTAACTACTCCCCGATCATCTTCTGTATTGACCGCAAAAAATCATTTAGGATCAATGGAGACATTTTTACAGACTCAATATGGTTTCCAAAATCCCTGCGTTATGGAGTCATCTTTTAAATCGATTACCCATGCAAATAATGATTTCCCTAAAATAAAAAATAGAATAGGCCTTCAAATAATTACCAAAGAAAACAAAAAACTTTTGGATTATTCTGAACTTATGACAAAGTTAGAACTTGGAGAATCAAGTAAATTTTCTGATTTCATTGACCAATATATTAAAGGAACTGTGCCTAATCACCAGGAAGAGGTAGATCGGAAGTATTTAGAAAAATATTCTCTTAAAAAACCCAAGCGATATGTTTTTAATAGTCCAATCCCTGTTAATAATTCACAGAAGCGTATTCTTCTGGCTCTTTCTAATGAAAAAAATAATATCATTGTTGTCGATGGTCCACCTGGGACAGGCAAATCACATACGATTGCTGCACTCACATATTGGGCAAGTGAACAAAAAAAATCAGTTGTTATTACTTCTCATAAAAAAGAAGCATTGGATGTTATTGACCGGATGTTGACAGACAAATATAAAGCACTCCATCCTCAAGCTAAGCCTTCTATTGTTCGTATGGATAATGAAACAGGATCTGCTAATAATCTCCAAAATACTTTACAAAATTCTGTGATTGGTGCTGCTAATGAACGGGCGTTGGAGTATAATAGAGAAGCAATTGAAAGTGATGGGAAAAAACTTGGAGCTCAACTTATTGCAACTGTTGAAAATACATTACAACAATCTGGCAAATATGAAGAAGTGGTAAAAAAAATAGTGGAGTTTGAGTATTTAGATAAAGAAATTATGAATGATGTAGAGGTCATAAATATTTTTTCCAATATTGGAGTACCGAATTCTGCAATAAATTTTGAAATCATTAATTCTTTGATAAATTCAGATATTTTGCCAAAGCTTTTTCATATTGGTTTGGATGAATATGCGTATCTTCTTGATCAGAAGGATAAAATTCCTGATTTTCTTGATGCCTGTGAAAAACTCAATGAAATCCCTGAAGAAATTCAACAAATGGAAACAGCCATTACAGAAATCCCTGAAGACTTCTCACAATTATTAAAGAACCTTAATATACATTTCAAGCAAGATGTTAAAATCTCCGAATTGACAACAAAGGATACGAATGTCGGTTTTATAAAAAAAATTATCGGTAAGGCGCCTAAAGAAGATGAGCTTAAATCTCTGCTTTCACAATTAACAAGTTTGAAATTTTCCAGTCTAATCAAAGAAATTGCAAGGTTATTGAATCTTGGAAATAAAAATGTGACGATTAGTGATCTCACTTCTGGAGTTGATAAGATTCGTTTCGTGATTTCTATGAAAAAACATCAAACATTACTGGCTTCTTACCGGGCTTTACCAGGGAATCACGACAAAGGAATTAGTGATGTTTATGACACTTTTATAAAATACAGTAAATCAAGTGATTTTGTAAGTGATGAAGTTTATCAGGCACTCAGGTCTTTATTTGAGAACTATGGAGCATTACTTGAATATTATGAAATTTCACAAGCAAATTTGGATACTCTTATTAAGATAGGCGGACATGATGAGCAAATAATAAGAATCTGGAAATGGATACAACTTCATTACTTTCTAACAGACAATACACGCACTACAGCAGTCAGTTTAAATAATATTCAAACTTATTATGCGTTTAAACAAAAAGAGACAGAATATCTCAATGACAATCGCTTGAAGAGTTTTAATAACCATTTAGGGATTATGGCCAGAATAAAAGTATCACATGAGGGCGGGAAGAGATTTACTTCACAAGAATCCAAAATCCTTCTGGATTGTATTTCATGTGTTATTGCAGAGCCGAGTACAATATCAAAGTATTTTCCTATGGAAGAAGGCTTGATTGATGTGTTGGTCATTGACGAAGCTTCACAGGTTTCTATTGCCGAATCAATTTCTCTTATTTTACGAGCCAAACAAGTAGTAATATTTGGTGATGAATATCAGTATGGAGCTGTCAGTGCAGCTAATGTAAGTACCAAATATTCCGCCAGTTATTTTAGAAAAATTATTACGGCCTATGCCGATGATTATAGTACTACAGTCACTGAAACAGAACAAAAAGAACTTATTGATGAAGTCACAAAAGAAATTTCTGAAGATGATCATAAGAGTGATGTTTTGCGTCAGCCCCAAGATGGTACAGTTCTTTGGCTAAAAACATTTAATATACGCACATCAACACTTACATTTGCCAAGGCTATTGCCAACTATACAACTTCGCTTAAAGAACATTTCCGCAGTTACCCAGAAATCATCAGCTATTCAAATGATTTCTTTTATAAAGAAGCACAAATGGAATTACTTGTAAACAGGATACGCACTAAACCCATAGGTGAAGTGCTTCAATTTATCAATGTTCAAACTCAAGGATTAGCTGGCCCCAATACTAACCTGGATGAAATAGAAACAATTATTATTGACATACAAAAACGTCTGGACAATGGATTTAAAGGAACTATTGGTATTATTGCATCATTTAAAGAACAGCAAGCCAGGCTTGAACGAGCGGTCAATGAAAAGTTTAATATGGCAATTTTGAGGCGAGATCATAAACTGGCGATTTGGTTTGTAGGTGATGTGCAAGGTGAAGAACGAGATATTATATATTATTCCTTTGTAGAAGATAAAAATATAAAAAATGCTAATCTGGGTAGTATTTATCCTGTTATTGGCGGAGCAGCCGATACAATAAGAAGTCTTAAGATGCAACGTCTTAATGTAGGCTTTAGTCGAGCTAAAGATACAATGGTGTTTGTCCATAGCCAGCCTATCGACCAATTCAGCAATACACGCCTCGGGGATTCACTTAAACATTATAAAAGAATGTTAGAAACAAACATTGACAACGATTTTTTCATTGAAGATGAGTCTATATTTGATTCTCCAATGGAGAAGAAATTGTATCGTCTTCTTCTGGAAACAAAATTTGTCAAAGCTCACAGGGAAAATATTAAAATAATTCCACAGTTTGATATAGGAAAATATATTGCTGCAGAATATAAAGTGTCTATACCAAAATACAGAACTGATTTTCTTTTAAATTTTGTCCGAGATGGAAAAGATCAAACGCTTATTCTTGAATATGACGGTGTGGAATATCATTTTAAAAATCCAAATGAAGTCAATAATTTAAATTTTGCACAAAGTTATTTGGATTATGATACTTCTCGCCAATTAGAGTTGGAAAGCTATGGATATCGTTTTTTGCGTATCAACAAATTTAATTTACGGCCGAATGCCCAAGGGCAGACAGAAGCAGACGTTCTCAATGAATTATTAGAGGAGAAATTTAAAAATTATGCATAGAATGAATCTTGATCCTGAGGATAAAGCCAGGCTCATCGAAGCAATAAATAAAGATACTGAACCAGCTGTTGACCTTCTACCTAAACTTTTCCCAGGAACTGCTGAAAAATTTGATATCCAATCTCTTGACAGAGCAAAAATTCCAACCTTGGAATATGCTGGGAAACGTTCAAAAGCTGCAATACTATCGGAAGCAGGTGCTGGTATTGGTGCTGCACCATTGCAAACTGTGCGGTGTTTTGGTGATGCAAAACAAGATGAATGGCATAATCTTATAGTACAGGGGGATAATCTTCAATTTTTGAAAACTTGTTGTAATAACACTGATCTATTAATAAAAAATAAAATTAAAGGGAAGGTTAAACTTATTTATATTGATCCCCCTTTTGCAACTAAGAGTGATTTTGGAGGTAGGGATGGAGAAAAGAGTTACAGCGATAAAATTGCTACCGCAGAATTTATTGAAAGCCTACGTGAAAGATTAATTTATTTGCGTGAAATTTTGGCTGATGATGGTAGTATTTTTGTACATCTAGATCAAAAAATGAGTCATTATGTAAAAATTATTATGGATGAAGTGTTTGGGAAGAATAACTTTAGAAATGAAATAATTTGGGGATATGGAGGAGGAGGAGCACCTAAAATATTTTATCCGAATAAACATGATACACTATTTTGGTATACAAAATTTAAAAAATGGACATTTAATAAACAATTTAGACCATATTCTGAAAAAACTCTATCAAGAGGATTAACTGCAGTAAAAGGAAATAATTATAAATTGTCTGAGGAAGGTGCTGGACAAGTTGATTATTGGGTTGATGATGATGTTCAAAAAATTTTGAGTCCTACAGCTTTTGAAAATTTCAAATATCCAACTCAAAAACCTGAAGGGTTATTAAAAAGAGTAGTAATTGGACATTCAAATCCAGGTGATTTAATTCTTGATTGTTTTGGTGGATCGGGAACTACTTCATCTGTAGCTGAAAAACTTGATCGACGTTGGATCTCTTGTGACTTTGGCAAGCACTCTATTTATACCGTTCAAAGGAGGATGCTTCGTATTGGAGAGTCAAAAGCATTGGTTGAAAAAAAAAGTAAGAATGGGAATGTAGTTGTTAAAAAGGGGAACGCTTATAATAAAAACCCTAAACCATTTAGCGTGGTTTCTTCTGGGGCATATGATTTTTCACATATTATGGATCTTCGCAAACATAAAAACGTATATATTGATTTTGTTCTTGGACTATTTCAACATACGCGCAATGAAAAAAAAGCTAAAAAATTCAGACTTGCCAATATTTATACTGTTAACGATAACAACCCGGTCGAAGTTTATCCGGTATGGGATGATGAATTTTTAAAGGAAGTTAAAATTGATGAGGATTATTTGCAAGGTATCATCAATCAATCCGGTGGAAAACTGAAAGGTGAATACACTATTATTACCCCAGAGTCATGTACTAATATAAGTGATATTATTCTCAAAAATCAGGATGGCAAGGAAGTTCAGTTTCTCATAAAAACTTTTCCTTATAAAATTCTGGAAGATATATCCCGCAACTTTGAATTACAAGAACAACCAAGTTCACAGGATAATGTAAACAATATGATTACTTCCACAGCTTTCTATTTTAATGAAGATGTGGAATTTACAGCAAAGCGCACAAAAAATGGACTTATAATCAATAAGTTCGAGTCAAAAATATTGGATAAAGAAGGAAATTATTTTGAAGGGTTTTCAGGCCTTGCCATGCTTTTGGTGGATCTGGATTATGAACCGGGCAAGCCATTTGACATCGATAAAACTTTATTTGTTAAAGAGATTAAAGAAGATGGCTCAGTTACAATTACTAATCTTACTAAAAGCGTGGGATTGATTGCCATTGATAAACATGGAAATGAATCAAAACCTTTTAATCTGGAATAATTATGCCACCAAGAAAAAGAATCAAAACAGTAGAAAAATTAAATCTTTCTGAACATACTTTGGATATTAATATTCGTAAATGCAGCTATGAGAAGTTTCGGTTTTCAGATATTGAAGACTATGTACGCACAATTACTGCTGGAAGAGAATATCAATACCAGGCCATTAAGCAGACAATGATTTACCTCTGGGGCGATGGTTATCAAAATGTTGCTGATTTGGCTAAGGAAAATTTTACTAAAAAAGAACATGTAAAAGAACGCTTTGGCTCCCATGAGATCATGTTTGGTCATTTACCGCTTGTTGACCGAATTTCAGGGGTAGTGCACATGGCAACGGGCACTGGAAAATCATGGATTCTTTTTGCAATTGCTTACCTATCTTTGGTTATGGATCTTACTAAAAGAGTTCTGGTTTTGGGACCTTCCTCTACAATTATTGAAGAAGCACTGCGTGAAAAATTTAATGATTTTATCAATAATAAAAAATGGAATGACCGGTTGCCTAAAGAATACCAAGGGAAGGCTATTGATTTATTGACTAATAACGATGCTATTGAAGATGGAAGTATCACAATAGAAAATATTAATGCTATTTATTCAGTGGGTGGTATTCGGGATACACTTTTTAAGAATACGGATGAAGTTTTAGTATTGGGAGATGAAATCCATCATGCCTATTCTCATCTTAATTTTAACACAACAAGGAATGTCCTTGAGATGGATCAGGAAGTGGTAGCAGGAAAAGGTAAAGATACAGAAGTAAAAACAGAACGGCTTTGGATGCAGTTTTTAAAAAAAAATAAGAAAATTACAAGACATATTGGATTTACTGGCACACCATATAATAAAGATGATTATTTTGCTGATGTTATTTTTGATTACAACATTCGAACTGCTGTTAATGAAAAATATATTAAAGACATCAATCCTATTATCAGTACTGAAACCGATGATGGAGAGTTGCAATGGACATCCGAGAAGAGATTTGCCGTTGTTTTAAATAAACATTTAGAGATTTCCAATACATATGCATATAAAAGAAATGGTAAACGACAAGTTAAACCAATCACTGTTTTTTATTGTCCAACTCAAGCAAATGCTCAAACACGCTCGGAAGAATTTATTCAATTTTTGGCACAATGGGAGATGGAAGAGAATGGAGCTATTGGTTCGATGTCTGCCATTGAACAACTGGCACGCCAAAAGGTAATTTGTGTTGTAAGTAATGTTTCCTCATCAGAGTATAAGGATGAACTTGATCATATCGAAGAAATAAATCCTAAAAAAGTAGGAGGTAAAGTACAATTTATTTTTTCTGTGGGCAAACTTTTGGAAGGATGGGATGTTGACAATGTGTTTCAAATAGTGCCTATGGAAGAAAGAATTTTTAATTCAAAACTATTAATTTCACAGGTTATAGGAAGAGGATTGCGTATTCCAAGAAATGTAGCGTACGCTGATATACTCATGACTTATCCTTGGCTTACTATAACTAATCATGAAAAATTTGCGGCCCATATTAAAGAATTGATGGATGCAGTGACTAATTCTGATATGTATATTACAACAGAGCCGTTAAAATTAATAGAAAAGGAGCATTGGCGAGGGAAACATCATTTTTCACTTTTTAATCTTAACTATTTATCAGGGATCAAATTAGAAGACAATGAGGAAAAAGCAACAGCATCTTTGATCAGAGATCTTAATTTGTCTAAATTTGAAATTAATGAAAATGTTACAATCAAGCGTCTTAAAGATACAGACAAATATATTCTTAAAAAAAAGACTGTACCAGTAGATTATTTAGTGTATACGATACATCGTCGGTTCAAAGCCAGAGAGTACGAAGGTATACATTTTGATTTCGGGAATGGTGAACAAAACAGATGTCCGCAAGAAGATGAGATTAGAAATGTTATTTTGCAAGCAATGGAAAAGGCAGGTATATCCGACAAGGAGTTGACAGTAGATAATAAAAAAGAAATTGAATTGTATTTTAACACCTTTTTACCAAAGGGAAAAAAGAAGCGTGTGTTTGAGAATATTAAAGGTGATATTGTTCCTACAAGCACTCATGCTTTAGAACGTGGCTCGGTTAGAGTCGGAGAGTTAGAGCGTTCCGCAACAGCATTTATAAGCGAATCATATGAAGAAGAAATTGATGAACGAACAAAAGCATTATTAAAACATTTAGTTGATACTCGAAAACCAAATAATACTCAATATTCATTAGCTTTTGTTGATTCAACTGGATTACTTGATAAACATAATGAATATGTACGTCCTTTAATTGAATATGATGACCGCCCTCCATATATTGTAAATACATCAGTTTTCAAAACACCTCAAAGCACTGTGCTTGTTTCACACCATCCTGAAAAAGAATTTGTTTTTTGTTTGTTTGAATATTCTTTATATCTTGATTCATGGATTAAAGCTCCAGATAAAGGCTTTTATTCTATTGATTACGAATATTGGAAAAGTGGTAAGGACAGAGTGCGCAGAGGATTTAATCCAGACTTTTTTATTAAGATTGATTTGGATAACTACATAACTATACTCAAAAAAAAGAGGGTGCTTAAAAATTTAGAGACCTTAAGAGACTTGCAAGATAAAGGATTTGAAGCAATTATTAAAGTTGTTGAAATAAAATCAAATGAAGATGACGACGAGGCAACGCCGGCTAAAGCAGAGTGGGCAAAAACTCATTTTGAAACGGTTAATGCAAAATTACTGGAACCCCTTCCAGGAGATTTTGATAGGCAATATAGACAAGACCTAAAACAATTTTATACTTTTGACCTTCTCAAGCCAGAAGGCTATGTTAATTGGTTTAGGAATTTAAAAGAAGGTAAAATATCGTGACTGACTGACAATGAAGGCTCTCTCTAAAGTAACTTTAATATTTAGCTATCTTTCATTATTTTAGTAAAAATCGCTTTTTCAAATAATATACAGGAAAATTTTGGAAAAGTATCTCTATCTTGTTACATAAACCAATTCCCACAGATTCGAAAATAAATTCGATCTACAAAAAAAATTGTACCCAAAATCCCGCCTTATAACCCTCTAAAAACCCCAAAAACCACCTAAATTTCAATATATCAAGCGATATCTATATATATTATTAATTGTATAGCAAGGCAATCATCCCACCGTTTTTTAACCCCAACAACCAACCACAAAAAGGATAACAACAAATGGAACTTTTCACAAACCCCTGGTTTATCGTATTCACCCTAATAAACATAATAGCCACAGTTTACCTGGCCATTAAATTTTACTACAGGACCAAAGATGAACCCACGCTCTTTGAACGCCTGAGAAATTCAGGTATTTGTCCAACGCTGTTAATCACCGCAATAAAATAAACAGAAAAGGTGTATAATTTTCAAAATCTATTGACTAAAAGTATCAAAATGTCAGATTAAATGGGCTTTCAGTTGGCAGCCTTTTTTTATT
>Ga0257119_1000986_pt1 | contig 22129 bp, 22 predicted proteins | sample SI112_200mmetaG_FD_190179 | JGI IMG/M metagenome (GOLD analysis project Ga0257119, IMG submission 190179) | Marine microbial communities from Saanich Inlet, British Columbia, Canada - SI112_200m | ecosystem: Environmental > Aquatic > Marine > Inlet | place: Canada: British Columbia | collected... | reverse complement strand
ATCTTTTTCAGTTGCACCAGGTGCCAGGGATCCATATTTTTTAGCACGTTCGATAATATCATAATTAGCAAAATCAATATTAATGCAGCTGGGTAAACCTGAAAGCCACTCACTTAAAGCAGGTGCAAGGCCAATACGTTTGACGTTCCAGCCGCCTTCTTTTTCAAAGATTTTAAAAAGCTGGTTAATTAGCTGCTGGTTTGTTTTTAATTCGATCTCTAATTCATAGCCTGAAAAATCAATACTATCTAATAAGTATTGATTGTATAGATCATGTGTTTTTTTGCTTGTTTTCATAATATCCCCTTAATTAATAATTTTCATAACCATCAAACCATGCACCATTTACGGCCGTATAGTTTAATTTTCTTTTAGTGGTGCATGTGCTGCTTGATGTTTCTGGATCATTGCACCAGTTTTGAGCTTGCTCTAAAGTTAAACCGCTTTTAATGGTCCTTTGCCCGCCTTCGAAAAACATTCTAATTATTTTGTATTTATTATTTGTTTTCATAATATCCCCTTTATAGTTTATAAATAAACGTGCTATTAATAAAACCGTTTATTGTTTTGGTTAAGTTATAGCCATTATTGATTAATCGCTGCTGGGCCTTTTCGCCTTTGTCGATTGATTCTGCATCGTTCCAATTAACGCTTATTATCTTTTGATCTTTCGGTTGATATCCATACATAATTATTACTCCATTTTATTATTAAAGGCTCATTATCTCAATGAGTGAACCCATTATATACTATTTCAATGAGTTATGCAAGTTTATTTATTTCAATGAGTTAATTATGTATCACTGGCGACAATGGCGCCGTTAAATGTATATATAGTTTTAGGGATTAGGCGGTTATTCTGTTGAAAATGGTATATACATTTTTTTTATATCCCGCAAGTAGCCATTGTCGCCAGTGCTTTTTGTCGCCATTGTCGCCATGGTTTCAATGAGTTATTTATATAGACTCATTGAGCCGTATATTAATAGCGTTAATTGGTTTTAATCACTGGATCATTTTATTTATTAAACGCTGCAAAACTTGCACCCATGGGTTAATCTTTTTTCTGATTCTTTTTGCCATTTTATAACGGAGGGGGGGGGACACCCCCGAAGCCGTGATGGTTTGTTATGGGGGTGGTACCCCACACCCCCCGTGAACTTTTTAAACTCGGAACTCATTGAGATTTAATTAAACTCTGAAAAAATATAAAAATAAAAATTTACAACCCCTTGGTGTAACACATGTTATACTTCCCCACATGGCATACGAACCCCCTATTACCTTAACTGGTATTCCTCACTTCTTAATACCCCCTGACACTCCTGACTTCTTAACTGATTACAGTTGGAATACTATCCTTACTGGTCTAAGACAAGCTGAAACGCTAATGTCTATCGTTACTGATAGATTGGGTCGACCTGATGAGTACGGTAGGATACTAACTTGGATTCATAAAGATGTTGAGCGAGAAACTGCTTATTACAAGGCTCGTGAGATTGGCACGGACAAGCTGGTTGATGAGATGATTGACATTGCTGATGCTGTAGATAGTGTTGAAGACGTGGCTAGAAGCCAGTTGAGAATATCGACTCGTAAATGGGTAGCTGGTACGTTCAATAGGAAGAAGTTTGGAGATGTTAAACAGGTTGATACGACAGTAACTTTGGACATTAGTAAAGCGATGGAGGAGGCTCAGATTAGAGTGATAGAACACAATACCCCTAGGTTAATCATAGATGCTGAAGTAGATGGGTAAGATATTATCCAAAGGGCCATCGTCTAAAGAGCAAGAACTACTTTCTAAGATATTGGAGTTTAAGTACGACCCTGCTGGTTACATCCTGTATGCGTTCCCGTGGGGTACTAAGAATACACCACTGGCTAACTTTAGTGGACCTAGGCAGTGGCAGCTTGATGTGTTTGAGAGTATTCGCAAGCATCTGATGGTTGATCTTGAGAAGTCTAAGATAGGGTTGCCTAGTACACCTGTGTATCTGGCAATATCGAGTGGACGTGGGATCGGTAAGTCGGCTATGCTGGCGATGCTCAACATGTGGGTAACGAGTTGTTGGCTGGGTAGTACCAGTATCATCACAGCTAACACGGAAGCTCAGTTACGTTCGAGAACGATGGCCGAGCTTGGTAAGTGGCACACGATGAGTATTAATAGGCATTGGTTCGAGAAGAGCAGTATGAGCTTACGGCCTAGTAAGTGGTTCGCAGAGGTGTTATCGGCACAGCTGAAGATGGACACGCAGTATTACTATGTTGAAGCTCAGTCGTGGTCAGAAGAGAATCCAGATGCGTTCGCGGGCGCTCACTCTCAGGTGGGGATGATGGTGTCGTTTGATGAAGCATCGGGAATACCTGATCCGATATGGCAAGTGACTGAAGGGTTTTTTACTGACCTAGCACCGCTAAGAATGTGGGTGAATATTTCTAACCCTAGACGTAACACAGGTAGATTCTTTGAGTGTTTCCACAGGGATGCTAACTTCTGGGAGACTAGATACGTAGATAGTAGAACAGTAGAAGGTGTTGATGGTACAGTGTATCAACGGATAGCGGATAAATATGGTGAAGACCATGACGTAACTCGGATCGAGGTGAAAGGTCAGTTTCCTAGAACAGGTAGTAATCAGTTTATTGGTAGAGATACGGTAGAAGATGCTACAACTCGTGAAGTAGAAGATGACAGTGGCGCACCACTGCTCATGGGTGTTGACGTTGCTCGGTTCGGAGATGATGAGAGTGTGATTAGGTTCAGACAAGGTAGAGATGCTAAGTCGATAAAACCTAAAGAGTTTAAAGGACTGGACACTATGGAGCTGAGTACCGAGGTAGCCGACCTGATAGATAAGTACAAACCACATGCTGTGTTCGTTGATGGTGGTGGTGTAGGCGGTGGTGTAGTCGACAGGTTGAAGCAGTTGGGTTACAGAGTGATAGAAGTACAATCGGGTGAAAAGGCTGCTGACAGTGATAAGTATCTGAACAAGCGTGCTGAGATGTGGGGTGAGATGAAGGAGTGGTTGACCTATGGCGTGATAGATAATGACCCTAGACTGGTAGAAGACCTCACTGGTCCTGAGTATGACATACACATGAGGGGTCAGATTAAGTTGGAGACTAAGGCGAATATGAAGAAGAGGGGGTTGTCCTCACCAGATCATGGTGATGCCCTAGGACTGACCTTCGCAGAGCCTGTGGGTAGAGTAGACATGAACCTCAATAAACGCAGAGCTAGGATGGCTAACAGAACAGCTGTATCGGATTATGACATATTCAGCACATAGTTGTGATAAACTAAGTTATAATCGCGAAAACTAAACAAGGAGAAGTAGTATGAGTTTTATATTCGGAGGTAGTAAGTCAGCACCAGCACCTAAACCAATTCCAACAGTACAACATGAAGAAGTTAAAGCAGCGGGTGATGCAGCACGTAGACGCTCAAGATCGGCTAGTGGTAGAGCATCAACAATGCTGACCTCTGGTGGACTAGGTGATCTTAAAACAGCTGTGGTCAAGCTACTGGGTGCGTAGATAGATGGCTTGGAGAGATCAGTACACTAACTATGGCTCGTATGAGTCAGAGGTAGCGCGTGGTAAGATAGCAGGTGCTAGACCGTTCTATTCGTTCGGTGAGATAGATACGTCAGGTGCTGTAACTGATCACATGGTGTGGCCGATGGCTGGCACACCTGCTCTAACTGTACCTACGGGTATTCAGATGAACATTAGTTCCACAAGTGTTAATGATGCGTCAGCTGGCACTGGGATACGCACAGTTAAGATTCATTACTTGGATACTTTATTAAACGAGCAGACTGAGGTTGTCACCATAAATGGTACAACCGCTGTTAATACGGTAGCAACAGACATTAGGTTTGTAAACAGTATGCACATCATGTCAGGTGGCACGTCTAAAGACGCGGACGGTGTTATTAGTTTAAAGAATAGTTCGATTACGTATTCGCAGATTTTAGTAGGTAAGAGACGTTGTAGCTCTAGTGTTAGAAGAGTACCTAGGGGTAAGAGACTGATGATTACATCATTATATGGCGCTAGTTCATCAGGTACAGCCGCTGCGTCTGCTATAGTAAGATTAGTAACAACGGGTGTTAATGGTGATGATTTTACATCTGATTCTATAACATTTCCACACGCTGGTATTGCTGTTCAAGACACATCTGCTACAATGAACTTAACCATGCCCTTTCCTGTAGAGGAAGGTCAGGTTGTAGGATTAGAGGTAACAACAGATAAGTCTGCTATGGTGGATGCTGGATTTATGGGGTGGGTAGAGGATGTATAATTGACTGTAACAAAGTCGGACTTTGATCCTACGGTATTAGGTCAGTATGAAGATCCTCCAGCACTGCTACACTTTCAATGGGAAGGTAAGCGGTGCGGTAACTCTGTATTCAGGTATGTGTTGGCTGAGATAATAGAGCCTAACGAGATAAATGCTCGGACTAAGCGTACAGAAGATGAAGCTGGTATGACTGAAGAGGAACTTTGGGAAAGAACGATTAATAATTTAAGGGAAGAGTGATGGTAGATTTAGATCAGGTACTTCATAACTTTAACAATGTTAAAGGTAACAGAACCACTTGGGAAAGCCACTGGGAAGAGATTGCTGAAAGGGTATTACCTAGACAGACAGGATTCGTAGGCGACCAAGTAAAAGGTGAAAAGAAGACACAGAAAATCTTCGACTCTCGCCCACAGATAGCACTAGACAGATTCGCTGCGGTCATGGACTCGATGTTGACCCCGAGACAACAGAAGTGGCACAACTTGAAGACAACAGATGAGTCTTTGAACAAGGACCATGATGTTAAGGCTTACTTCTATGAAGTAAACAACATTCTACATTCAGCACGATACTCACCTAAAGCAAACTTCGCGTCACAGAACTTTGAGCGCTGGATCAGCATGGGTGCGTTTGGTACTGGTAGTCTATTTACTGACTTTGTTCCAGGTGTTGGTCTAAGATACCGTTGTGTTAATCTAAGAGATACTTACTTCCTAGAGAACCATCAGGGAATTATTGATACTGTTTACCGTGAGTTTAAGTTTACAGCTCGTCAAGCAGTTCAGCGATGGGGTACTGACATGATGCCTGAGCGTATTGTTAAGGCATTAGAAAACCCTAAGCAAAATCAAGAGTTCACATTCGTTCATGTGGTTGCACCCAGAGATGATTTCCAAAGAGGTCGCATGGATGCTAAAGGTATGCCTTACTCCTCATACTATATCTCAGTTCAAGATAAGCAACTAGTAGCACCTGAAGGTGGTTACGGTTCATTCCCATATTCTATTAGTCGATACGTGACTGCACCAGATGAAGTCTACGGACGCTCACCTGCAATGACAGCACTACCTGACATCAGGATGCTTAATGAGATGGCGAAGACAGATATTCGTGCAGCTCATAAACTAATTGATCCGCCACTACTATTACACGATGATGGTATGTTAGGCGGTGGTGCGATGACAATCAACATGACACCAGGTGGTCTAAACATGGGTGGCGTTAGTCGTGACGGTCGCGCACTGATTCAACCACTACAAACTGGTGCTAGAGTTGATATTGCTGAAGCTAAGATGGAGCAGCGTAGACAAAGTATTGATAACGCGTTCCTTGTAACATTGTTCCAAATCTTAGTTGACACACCTAGAATGACTGCTACTGAAGCTCTTATTAGAGCGCAAGAAAAAGGAATGTTGTTGACACCTACTATGGGTAGACAACAGTCTGAAGCACTAGGTCCTCAGATTGAACGTGAGTTAGAGTTGTTACAGTCGCATCAGATGTTACCACCTCTACCACCAGCACTAGAAGAAGCAGGTGGTGATTACGAGATTATCTATGATTCGCCAATGTCGCGTATGCAGAGAGCTGAAGAGCTTGTTGGTGTTCAGAGAACGATGGAGCTGTTAGCACCATTTGCTCAAATTGACCCGACTGTATTAGATGTGTTTGATAGAGATGCTCTTGCTAGAATGACTGCCGAAGTGTCAGGTGTTCCAATGCCTATATTACGTAGTCCTGAAGATGTTGAAGGTATTAGAAAGCAACGTGAAGAAGCAGAACAGCAGCAACAGATGGTAGAACAAGCAGGTCCTATGGCAGGTGCTATGAAAGATGCTGCTCAAGCTAATCAACTATTGACACAACAATGAAATTAAACCCACTTACAATCCATAGACAGAGAGCGTATCAAAACACTTTCAATAACCACGAAGGTAAAAAAGTATTAGCTGATTTAAGACGTTTCTGTAGAGCGACAACACCTACAGCAGATGTTAATAATGAGCGAATTACTTATCTTTTAGAAGGTAGGCGAGAGGTGTGGTTGAGGATTCAAGCATATTTAAATTTAACAGAAGAAGACATATACAACCTGGTTGAGGAACACACCCCAATCAATGAATGATTTATAACAACGGAGTAAGATAATGGAAACAGGTACTGCCGCCCTATCGGGCGATAACGGTGCTAGCAATGCTAGTGCTAATGAAGGACAAGCATCAGCATGGAACGCTGGATTTGATGAAGACACTAACGCCTATGTAGATAACAAAGGGTGGGGTGGTGTTGAAGATGTGTTGAGTTCGTATAAGAACTTGGAGAAATTTCAAGGTGGTGCTAAGAACCTAATTGAAATGCCAGGTGTTGACGCATCGGACGATGATAGAAGTAGTTTCTTTAATAAACTAGGTCGACCTGAAACAGCAGACCAGTATTCTTCAGAGTTACCTGAAGGTGGTGATTCTGATTTCTTTAACTGGTTTAGAGATACCGCTCATGCTCAAGGCATGACTGATTCTCAAGCATCTGGTTTACTTACTGCTTATGAAGAGATGAATGCTTCACGTATGGAAGCATACGAGACTGGTCAGAGAGAAGCATCTGAGAAAGCAATCGGTGATCTACAGAAAGAGTGGGGTCAGGGGTATGATGCTCAGATGGATATGGGTAAACGTGCTGTTGCTGCTCTAGGTTATGATGAACAATCATTGACGGACTTAGAAGGAAAGATGGGTACGTCTGAAATGTTAAAGTTATTTGCTAATCTTGGTTCTAAGATGGGCGAAGACTCTTTTGAAGATGGTTCTCGTGGTAGCAGTAACGGCTCATTCGGCCTTACTCCTGCAACAGCACGTCAACAGATGTCTGACTTAAAACTAGACAAATCATTCATGGGTGAATACTTAGGTGGTAACCCAGACGCTGTTAATAAAATGAAGCGTTTGATGGAAGCTGCTCATGGATAGCATTGAGGTTAGAATGCGTATTGTGGAGGCAGTGCTTCCACAAGCATCAAGAGTTGGCTTAATAGATTCGGAGATTATTGTAAAAACTTGCACAGTGTTGGAAAACTATGTGTTAAAATCCGAATTAAGTGGGAAGAAGTCGAACCCGCAACCTAAGAAGGTAACAACTAAGCCTCGTAGATGAGACAACTTAGAATGACCTGATTAGTTTAAGCCCTATCATTACGATGGACAAGCTACCTTAATATCGACTGAATTTTTTAATTTTAGGAGCTTGTTATGAGTTTTGAAGTAAATACTGCGTTTGTACAGCAATATTCGACCAATGTTGGTTTATTATTGCAACAACGAGGAAGTAAGTTGCGCGAGTGCGTAACTATGGGTAGCTATACGGGTAAAGCCGCTAAAGCTGTTGAACAAATCGGTTCTGTTACTGCACAAAAGCGTACATCACGCCACAGTGACACACCATTAATCTCTACACCACATGATGCACGTTGGGTATTCCCAACTGACTATGAGTGGGCTGACTTAATTGACGATGCTGATAAATTACGCATGTTGATTGATCCAACTAGTCCGTATGCTCAAAATGGTGCATACGCTTTAGGTCGTGCTATGGATACAGACATCATTGATGCTGCTCTTGGTACATCTAAAACTGGTGAGAACGGTACTACTAGTACAGCGTTTGCATCTGCACAACAGATCGCAGCTGGTGCAGCTGGTCTTACTGTAGCTAAGCTACGTGAAGCTAAGAAGATTCTTCTTGCTAACGAAGTAGACGTTGAAAACGATCCTTTATACATTGCTGTAACTGCTAAGCAGTTAGACGATATGCTTGGTACTACACAAGTAACATCTGCTGATTACAACACAGTTAAAGCACTTGTACAAGGTCAAGTAGATACTTTCATGGGCTTCAAGTTCGTTCAAACTGAACTTCTTGGTGTTGATGGTTCTTCTGATCGTAGAGTTATCGCCTGGGCTAAGTCAGGTGTTCATTGTGGTGTATGGAACGACATTTCTGGTAAAGTTACAGAACGTGCCGACAAGTCATACTCAAATCAAGTGTACGTTAAAGGTACATTCGGTGCTACAAGAACTGAAGAAGGCAAGGTTGTTGAAATCTTGTGTTCTGAATAATAGGAGAATATTATGTCTAGTGTAAAAGGTACTAATATTACTGCGATGGACGCAACTCCATCGACAAAGGTTAAATCTGCTCAAGTGCATGGTCGCATGAGAGTAGCATTTGATACATACGAGGCTTCATCTTTGGTAGCTGGTAGTGACATCACTGTTGCTCGTCTACCTAAGGGTGCAACTGTATATGACGTTGTTATTATTCATGATGCGCTGGGTGCTTCATCTACTTTGAAAGTAGGTGACGCTTCTGACGATGATCGTTACATTACTGCTACAGCATCAACTGCTGCTAACGGTAAGATCATCATGAGTGAAGACGGTGTTATTGGTGGTTTCGGTTATGAGAATACTGCTCAAACAGATGTGATTATCACAACTGCGGGTGCAACTATCTCAGGTACTATCAAATCGGCAGTTTACTACACAGTAGACTAAGCTAACCGAAAGGGGTGAGATACCCCTTTCCCAAATTATGAGGTGTGTAGATGTCATCAGTTGTAGATATTTGTAATAGAGCGCTTGACAAGTTAGGTCATGGCGCAATCACAAGTCTAACAGACGGTACAAAAGCCTCGAACCTATGTACAAGAACATGGGATATTGTCCGCGACCAAGTGTTGCGTGACCACCCATGGAATTTCGCAGTACAAAGAACGACTACTGCGCCAAGCGCTACACTTCCAGACTGGGGGTTTAGTTATCAGCATCCTGTTCCATCGGATTTATTACGGTTAATAGAAGTTCGTGATTTATCAGCAGGTGAGTATCAAGTAGAAAGTAATCACATCTTAGCGGATAGTGATGTTCTATATATTCGATACGTTGCTAGAATTACAGATCCTGTTAAATTTGACTCTTTATTCGTTGATGCTGTTTCATCAAGACTAGCTTACGAGCTATGTGAATCCTTAACGCAGAGTAATACTAAACGAAATATTCTCTGGGAAGAGTACACAGATGGATTAACTCGCGCTAAACGGGCTGACGCTCAAGAAAACCCACCGATGGTTCTTGAAGAGGACGACTGGGTTAATGCGAGGTATTAAGAGTGCCTAAAGCATCACCGATACAAAATCAATTTAATGCTGGAGAGCTATCTCTACAACTCAAGGGTCGTACTGACATTGACAAGTATGTCAGCGGTTGTGAGACTTTAGAAAACTTTTTACCTCAAGTACACGGCCCTGTTAGGAAACGCCCAGGTTCAAGATTTGTAAAAGAAGTTAAAGATTCATCTAAGACAGTTAGATTATTGTCTTTTGAATACAGCACAGAACAAGCGTATATTTTAGAGTTTGGTGATCTGTATGTCAGATTCTATAAAGACGGTGGTAACATCACAAGCGGTGGTAGTCCTTACGAGATAGTAAGCCCTTATTCACACACTGAGGTGTTTCAACTGCAGTATGCACAATCAGCAGACGTTACTTACATCTCGCACCCCAATCACCCTCCTTACAAATTAGCTAGAACAGGTCATACTGCATGGACGCTAACGGAAGTAGATTTTGATTGGCCTGCGTTTAATGATGAGAACTCTACAACTACTACAATTACAGCATCTGCTGTTACTGGCACAGGTATTACATTAACAGCATCTGCTGCTACATTTGAGGCTACTCACGTAGGTTCTTATTTCAGAATCATTGAAACGATTGAGTCTAAGCATGATGAGTGGAAGACATCTGTCAGTATTAGTTCAGGTGATATTCGTAACTATGATGGTAAATTATATAAAGCTACTAGTAGCGCAACAACTGGTACTCGACCACCTATTCACACAGAAGGAAATGAGAGTGATGGTGGTGTAAGCTGGGATTTCATGCACGATGGTGCAGGATATGCTAAGATTACAGCGTACACCAGCAGCACTGTTGTAACAGCAGATGTTGTCAAGAGACTACCCGATAGTTCGACAGGTGGTTCTAAAAGATGGTCAGAAGGAGCATGGTCTTCTTACAGAGGTTATCCTAAGACAGTATCATTCTATGAAGATAGGTTATGGTTCGCAGGGTCTACATCAAGACCTCAGACACTATGGGCTTCTACATCAGGTGACTACGAGAATCATAAATACGGTACGAATGATGATGATGCTCTAAACTACACAATCAACTCTCAAGAGGTGAACACTATTGAGTGGTTACTACCTGGGAAAATATTAGCTGTTGGTACGTCAGGTAGTGAGTTTGTTGTGAGTGCTTCTTCATTAGATGAAGCGGTGACTCCAACCAATGTGAAGATTGTACCTCAGACTACTTACGGTAGCACTTCAATCAGACCTATTAGAATTGGTACAGCTACTGTATTTGTGCAGAAAGCATCTAGGAAAGTTAGAGAATTTACGTATAGTTATGACAATGATTCTTACGTAGCACCTAACTTAACACTGTTAGCAGAACACGTTACAGGAACTGGTGTTGTGGACATGGCATACCAACAAGAACCTTCTCAGATATTATGGTTTCCTTGTAGTTGCGGTACATTAGTAGGATTAACTTACGATAGACCAAATGATGTAGTTGCTTGGCATAGACAGACGTTATCAGGTGATGTTAAATCCGTAGCAACTATCCCACACTGGGATGCCGATCAGGACTCTACATGGTTAGTTGTAGAGCGTACAATCAACGGAAACACCGTTAAATATATTGAATATATTGAGAAATATCTAGCAGACAGTACAGCGTTCTTTGTAGATAGTGGACTGACTTATAACGGTGCGCCTGCTACAGTAATAAGCGGACTAGGTCATCTTGAAGGTGAGACAGTATCAATTTTGACAGATGGTTATGCTCACCCTAGTTTAGTAGTGACATCAGGTAGTATTACATTAGGTAAGGCTGCTTCTGTTGTTAGTATCGGACTACCTGTAGTATCAACATTAAAGACTATGCCTTTAGAAGCAGGTGCTGCTGACGGTACTGCTCAAGGTAAGACAATGAGAATTACTAATGTTGTAGTTAGATTCCATGAGACAGGTCCTCAAGTGTTCTACGGTGCGGATACAGCAGACATGGACGAATATCACATGAGAAAGCCAGCTATGTTGATGGGCGCTCCTGTAGACTTATTCACTGGTGATACTGAACCTCTACCATGGCCTGAAGGTTATGAGGTGTCACCACAAGTCACACTACAACATAAACTACCACTGCCTTGTACGATTCTTGCGGTGATGCCACAGGTGCATACTTATGATCGTTAGAGATTGGGAAAAAGGTGATATTGATAACATGACTGTACAAGACAGCCAATTAGATATTTTAAGTCACATGGATGATTTAGACATCGAGCCTCTTGCTAAGATGGGTGTTGTGTGGACTATTGAACACAATAATGATGTATTATGTGTTTGTGGTTTATCACCACAGTGGACTAACCGAGCTGTTGCTTGGGCGGTATTATCTGAAACAGCAGGTAAGTATTTTATAAAGTTACACCGAATTATTAGAAAATTATTCAACAGTGTTGATTATCGTAGGATTGAAGCAACCGTTGATATTGATTTCAAACAAGGTCATCGTTGGATGAGAATGTTAGGGTTTGAACCAGAGGGATATATGAAAGCATACACACCATCAGGTGATGATCAAATACTATACGCACGGGTGAGAGCATAATGGGTTGGCAAGCAGCACTAATAGGGTCTACATTATTTTCAGCAATGGGTCAAGCCAAGGCTGCTAATGCTCAAGCACAAGCTGCTGAATATAATGCTAGTCTTGCTAAGATGGAAGCTAGTGCTGAGGAAGCCAGACGTAGACGTGAATCTAGTAAGGTCATGGGTAAGATGCGAGCTGGTAGAGCCAAGTCAGGTGTTACTACTGAAGGTACTCCACTCATGGTGTTATCTGAGTCTGCTGAGATGGCTGAACTAGATGCTCTTAATGCAAGATGGTCTGGTGAGACTCAATCAGAGGCATATAAACGAAAAGCAAGCTCCGCACGTAGTGCGATACCTTATACTGTAGGTGCAACATTACTAGGCGGATATTCCGCATACAAGAAAGGATAATAATGCCTAAGATTCAACCATACACTCAAAAATACGGAACACCTACTGCGGTGAGAGCTACGGGTGAGGAGTTCGGTGCGGCTACTGGTCGTGCGTTACAACAAGCTGGTCAGTTCGGTATGGGTGTTGCTGCGCAGATGCAGGAAAACAAGACTAATGAAGATAAACGTAAAGTTAAGAATGTTTATCTGAAAACCCAGAAACAGATGCTGCTTGAGAGGGATGCGAATAGGTCAAATGTGAAATATTGGGATAATTATCCTACATGGGCGGAGGATAACTTTCACCAAATGTTTGATAAAGCGTTAGACGAGGAGGGTTTAGAGTTAAACGATGCCTCTAGAACATACTCAGATGATTTATTGCAAGAGGGGATGTTCTCAGTATTTAAAAACGAGTCTGTTTATGCAACGGCTCAGAAAATCAATATTCGTGTTAAGACTCATGTGGAAAATGGTGAGATAATGGCAAACTCCATCGCACTCGACCCCTCTCTTTTTGATGAATATTGGAAAGGTATTGATTCAGATATTGACTTGCAAGGCATACCTGCCGATAAGAGAAGTATTCTTGTGGCTGACAGAGAAGAACTATTACTAAATTCCAGAAACAACGCCTTCTTGACAAAAGCTGAATCAGCAGATGATGTTCTTGATGTTCTCGACACATTTAAAAAAGATGATTTGAATAAAAAACTGAGTCCTCAGCAATATCAGACATTTATAAATAGAGCTGACACGTATGAAAAATCATATAGGGACAGAGAAAGAGCTGTATTGATAGCGTCAGTTGGTGATGAGCTTGTTAAACTGAATACGGGTGAGTTTGAGCGTACTATAACAGACGAGCAGATAATTAATGCTTACGGTGATGATACTGATACAGCATTACGTAAGATCCGCCAGTTGGAGATAGCTGAAGAAGATGGTCAGTTGTTACAGACATTTGGTAAGATGTCTCTTGTTGAAAAACAATCAGAATTAAAGAAGCAAATTGCTGACATATTAACAGGAGATTATTCTGCACAAGAGGCACAACAATCTCAAAAACTCGTAAATTTAAATATTAAGTTAGAGGATCAGTTACATACTGATCCTGTTAAATACGTACATTCTTATTCCGAACCTGTTAATGAGGCTTATGAGCATTACTCGGTATTGGGTAGTACCGAAGGAGCTTCCCCTGATGACATAGCCGATGCTTACCAGTCGTATCTAGCGTTAAGTATGACTACTCAGAGTAGTTTCTTTGGTGCGAAAGATGGTGTTATTCATGACAATGTGCGACTATTATCAAAAGACGAAATCACATATTATGAGAATAAGTTTAGGTCTGTTGTTACTGGAGCTGGTGATACATCTGCTGAACTCAATAACTTGCAAAATAAAGCAGGTGTTTATTGGAAAGATGTTTATGCTGAACTAGCTACGAACCTTCCTGATGAGATATACACTGCCTCGGATATGTCACATAATCCACAAGCTGCTGCGAAGCTAATAGCCTTGTCAGGTACTAATGTTAATGACCTTATCTCAGAGTCGACCATGAGATCGTCTATTAGAATAAGCATCGAGGATGCTACACAAGATGTTAGGAAGGTACACTTTAGAGCAGATGATGGCGCTCAGTTGTATATAAAGAAGGTGAACAGTGCGATGAAGTTAGCGGGTGCTTACATGGGTGAGGGCATGAGTGAGCAAGATGCTGTAAACGTAGCTGTTAGGAATGTGACAGGTAGTTATGTTTATGGTGATTCTTTTGCGATACCTTCTGATAACCAAGATGTTAAATCACTAATACACAAATCAGATAGATTCATTAGTGATTTTTACAAAAAGACAGAAGATGGTGGATTTGCTGTACTCGATGGTATTAGTATTGACGCGCCTGATGATTTTAAAGAAAAACACCCTGATGTTGTGAGAAAGGCTGTTGCTGATAGAGGATACCTTGTTAATAACCCGAAAGACCCCAACTCTCTGCTATTGAAATACACTGTTGATGTGACTACAGGACATCAGACATTCGTAAGGTCAAACGGTAAAAATCTTGTAATAAGTTACGATGATATTTTAAATAATGAGCATCTTCAACAACTCGACAAAAGAGAAGAAGAACAAAAACAGACTGATCAAGAACAACTTGACCAAATTTTATTCGAAAGGGGTGGTTTCTAAACATGGGTTTCTGGGGCAATCAGTTAGATACAGGACAAGTTAAGTCAGGGTGGATGATACAAGAACCCTTCTCAACTGGTCTTGACGCTGTTAGTGATTACACTAAATATACTAATCCTCACAATACATTCTTACGTGTAAATGAAAGAGAAAAGCTCGACTACACTCCTGAATCTTTAGAAGAGTTCGAGTTTAGAAGAAGTTTCAGAATGAGGCATGGTGGTGGTATAGATGCCGTACCAATGGACGACTTCAAACAAAAGAGAGACGACTTCATTACTCATGCCGATGCTCAGAAGATGGCGGAAGAAAGAGGACTTGATCCTAGTCGATTGCCTAAAGATGAGGAACATTCCGTAGAGTATTGGGATGATTTATTAGACGCTATAGACGTAAAGACTAAATTAGAAACCACTATATCAAGGGTTCAGCCATCAGCGTCATTCATGGCCGCGTCATTAGGTACTGGTGTTATAGCATTCGCCCAAGACCCCATAAATGTAGCCACATTCTTTATCCCTGTCGTGGGTACTGGTGGGAAAGTAGCACAATTTGTAGCGAAAGGGAAAAGTTTGATCGGTAGAGTGGGTAGACGCGCAATAACTGGTTTTGCTGAAGGTGTTGTCGCATCTACTGCAGTAGAGCCTATTTATTATGGTCTTACAAGACAAGAAGATTTAGACTACGACATGAGTACCTCTTTAACGAATATTGCCATTGGTGGTTTATTCGGGTCAGCTGTAAATGTTATAGCTGGTCCAACTATGGAAAGAGCGTTCTTTGGTAAAGAAGTTGCTCGTATCTTAGACTCACTTGATGTTGATTTAACTAAAGCTATAACTAAACGAGCAGAGGACGGTAAGCCTCTTACATCATATAATCAGATACAAAGTTCTGAGTTACAGGGTGTTATGTCTCAAATCATAGCGAACTCGGATAGAGAAACTGTCGAGGTTGTAATGCGTGCCGCCATCAATCAACTGATGAAGGGTGAGAAAGTAGACATAATGGGTATTCTTTCAAAGAGTTCAGGTGTCCAGTCATTCGTTAGAACAATACGTGATACAGATACTGTATCTACTCTAAGTAAGATTATTGGTGAAGTTGCTGAGGACATTAATAGAACACTTGATGTTGATGGTGCTATAAGCAAATCGGAAAGGGTATCCATTGTTAATAAGGTGGAAGGTGTTAAGAAAGAACTTGCTGAACTTGCTGAAATCAGAGAAGGTCTGAAAGCACAGAGTAAGTTAGAAGGCGGTGGTGTTAAACAACAGATGGAAGTTGTCAAAAAAGACAAAGTGTTCGCTGACGCTGAAAAGAAATTGCAGAAATCATTAGATGGTTTACTAGGAACACTTGATAACTCCAGAGCATCTAAGCAAGCTAAATCTGATATTAAGGATATGATTAAACGTATCCATAGTGGTGAGATGTTGGAAGACGCTATCACTGAAACAGACAATCTGTTGAAACTATTACATCATTTATCACCTAATGAGTCGAGCATTAGGGGTGCTTCTAACATTAATCGAAATTACAAAGGTGTTGATAAAGTTGTTAAAGAGACAGATGATCTTATTGAAAAACAACAAACGCAAGTAAACAAGGCCGATGATGCGTTCCTTGACGATGAGATAACTGAATTGGATATAATGGTTAAAGACGAGGTTGATGAAGCTGGTATGAATACAATGGGTAAAGATATGACCAAGATAGATGAAGCACAAGCAAAGGTGATAAAAATCATTGATGACTTTAAAAAATGTAGGATGTCGTAATGCCAACTTTAAAACAATGTGTTAGCAATGTCAAAAAGACAATCGATGATGTACTAGATGATGATTTGATCGGTGCTAGAGAAGAACTTAATTCCCTGACTAAGATGATAGATGAGGGAAAGATAGAAGATGAGAAAATCTACGAAGCTTTGGCAGAGTTAGTCGGTACTGTCAACACAATGGTGAAGTTCCAAAAACGAAATACAATGCTCAACACACTCGCGCAGGTGCGTATGTATCGGTACATGGAAGAAAACCATATTGATGCACCTTTGCGCGGTCTTGAGGGGCTGATTGCAGGTGTTCAGTCTGGGAAATATGGTACACGTAAGTCACTAGAACGTAGAATGGAATCTGTCAGAGGTAGATACCTTGGTGGTTTTTTGAGAGATTTGGAACAACATCCTGACTCCAATGCTCTGTTTTTAGACACGTCTCCTGAAATGGATAAGCAGATAAATAGAGCGTTGTATGACCACAGTGGTGGTGAGAACATATCTAAGAATTACCCAGAACCTATTGTAAAACTTGTGGAGTTGATGCACAAGTATAGTGAAATGGCACGACTTGAAGCTAACTCATCTGGTGCGATGATAGGTAAGTTAGACAACTACTCTGTTGCTCAAACACACGACCCAATAATGTTAATAAGAGGTCGTAAGAATAAACAAAAGGGTTTAGATGAACGTGAGGACTGGATTGCTTATATGAAACAAGCACTAGACCCAGAGCGTACGTTTGGTAAAGCAGACCCTGATGAGTTTCTAAACAAAGTATATAACAATATCATTACACGAGACCACAAGTCTGCGAGTGATACATCGCTAGATACTGCACAAATTAGCTTAACTGGTACTCGTAATATCGGCAGAGCTATGTCGAAAGAGAGAGTGCTTCATTTCAAGAGTGCTGACGACTGGTTCGATTATAACAACCAGTGGGGTAAGAAAACAGTAAAAGAAGCCTACATTTCAGGAATGATGAAGAAGACTAACGACATTGCAATGATGCAGATGTTAGGACCTAATCCTCGTAACAACCTGATTAAGATAACAGAAATGATTAAGAACAAACTTCCTGATGATCGTCCTGATGAGAAGATTGCATTGGGTACAGCGTGGGGTAGAGACGGAGAACTTACGAAATTACTTGATGTTGTCGATGGTACAGCTAACAGTATAGTACCAACTAAAAGAGGGGCGCAGATGGCATTTGTGAGCGCTGGTTATCGAGGTGTTGTCACTATGGCGATGCTTGGTAAGATGGTGCTTGCAATGATACCTGATCTTGCAGTGTTCTCTCAGAATGTAAAGAGTAATTCGAGTGGTGGCTACGCTGGTGGAATATCAAAAGCGTTTGGTGCATTGATTGAATCTGTTGGTGGTACACCCGAAGAGAAGATACGAGTTGCTAGAATGATGGGTATTTTCCAAGATTCTGTTATTCAAGGTGTTGGTGCGAGATTTGGTATAGACAGAGATTTCTCATCGGGTATGCAGAGAAGTGTCAATATGTTCATGAAACTCAACGGTGCTGCATGGTGGAACGACAATCTTAAAATGTCAGCAGTTATTATGTTCTCTAGTGAAGTGGGTGATGGTATCACTAAAGGTGCTAAGTATGCTGATTTAAATGCTGACTTGAAACGTGGTTTATTGCGTAATGGTATTGGTGAACATGAGTGGAAAGTAGTATCCAAGATGGAAACGATAGATTATAAAGGTGATAGACTAGGCGCTCCTGAAGGCATACATAACATATCAGACGATGTAATCAAATCATATCTAAAAAGCAAGGACCGACTGGTCAGTAAGCGATCAATTAATGAGGCACGTACTGAATTAGAAGATACACTTAGATCATACTACGTAGACATGGCAGAATACTCAGTGGTTACACCAGATGCTAAAACAAGTAAGGTGATGTTCAAGACTGGCCAGCGCGGTACATTCATACGTGAGTTTGCCAATGTTGTAGGATTGTTTAAAACATTCGGTGTTTCGATAATGCAGAAGTCACTTGGTCAGGAGATATTTGGTAGAGGTTATGCTTACAACCCGAACATGGGTGTTACTAGGAATGCACTCAAAGCACTATCTGAAAACAGGAACGGTGAACTCGCTAACGTAACATCATTAATGACAGGAATGTTTGCATTAGGTTACGGTTCAATATATTTAAAAGACATGGTTAGTGGTAAAGAGTCACCTGATTTAAATGACCCTAAAACCCACATGAGAGCATTGATACAAAGTGGTAGTTTGGGATTGTTAGGTGACTTTACTGTGAATCAAGTAATGAATAACAGATATGGTCACAATCCAGTTGCTAACATGATTGGTCCAGGTGGTGGAACAGTGAATGACGCTATCAATCTCACATCTGGTGCTTTTGAGTTACTTCAGACAGGCAAGAGTGACAAGATTAAGAAAGAGTTATGGAATACGGTTACTGGTCACACACCATATCAAAACCACTTCTTACTCAGACCTGTTATGGACTGGGCGTTATTGTACTCAGTACAGGAAGCACTTAACCCAGGTTATCTTCGCAGAATGGAAGGATTCGTTAAGAAGAAATCAGGGCAAGATTACTACGCACCGCCATCTGAAGGTGGTATTATAGGGGCAATGTTAAAATAGCATTAATATAGGAAATAACACATGACAATTAGTACAACGGAATCACGTAAATCGTACACAGGTAACGGATCAACTGCAGCGTTCAGTTTTCCCTATAAGTTCTTAGCAGACGGTGATTTAAAGGTCTATGTGGATAATGTCTTAAAGACACTAACCACTGATTATACTGTATCAGGCGCTGGGTCAGAATCGGGTGGTACAGTAACCTTCGTAACAGCACCTGCGTCATTAACATCAGTAGTCTTCTACCGAGATATGGCAATCACTCAAGAAGTAGATTATATCACTGGTGACGCTTTCCCCGCAGAGACCCACGAAGAAGCACTTGATCGTTTAACAATGATCGACCAACAACAAGAAGATCAGATTGACCGAGCTGTTAAGTTACAACTTGGTGATGAAACATCTTCAATGGAACTACCAGTCAAGGCTACAAGAGCCACTAAGATGCTTGGTTTCGATGCTGATGGTGATCCTATTATGTCTGCATCTACTGTTGATGAAATAGATGCTTCGGTGACAGCAACATTTGCTACAGGCATATTAGCCTCAGCATATCAATTTACAGGTGATGGCACTACGGTAGACTTTACTTTAGGTGGCGGTATTACTGATATTCCCAACTCACAATCTATTATTGTTGATATTGATGGTGTAACTCAACATACTGATACTTATAGTGTATCTGGTAAAGTTGTTACATTCAGCACTGCACCACCACTTAACGGTGATATTCAAGTACGATACAATGCTTATCTTGGTACAGCTACAGACGCAGCGAGTGCTACCTATAATCAAGGTGGTACAGGTGCTTCTAGTAGAACAGTAGAGAACAAGCTACAAGAGTCAGTATCAGTTAAAGACTTTGGTGCTGTGGGTGATGGAGTTACTGATGACGGCCCAGCAATTCAGGCTGCATTAGATGCCCATAACTCGGTATATATGCCTTATGGTGTATACCTAACCAGTTCAACGATTTATTTACACCCACACTCTGTTCTAACAGGAATGGGGGATGCTGGTATGGTTTCTAATAGTTCAGTAGTTAGACTATCACCCCACAGTTCTTTTGTTGGTGATAGTATGATTGAGATATATGACACTTTTGATGTGTCGGGTGAAAGAAGGTTCGAGATAAGAGATTTATTCGTGAATTGTTACAACGGCTCTTATGTTGCTAAAAACGCTATAAAGATAACAGGCTCTGGTTCTGGAAGAATAACCAATGTTTCGTGTTCTAATGCTAGTGAATATGGTATGAAACTTGAAAAGTTTAGTCTGTCAAAGTTCTCCTCAAACGTGCAGGTGGAGAACTGTTATGTAAGGATGCCAAACGAGATATACGATGGAACAAACCTACAAGCCTGTTATTACACAGAGGGTTTGTTTACTAACTTCGTTGAATGTCTATCTGACGGTGGCTTTAACGGTATTGTAACAGGTGGATCAGCATTAGGAGGATTTAACACTATATCAAAATGTCACCCAGAAGGCTGGTTGAACGCAGGTATTGTGCTTGGAGATACTAACGGTAAAAATACTGTTACAGAGTGTGATGTAGTTGCCACTAGAGTAGCAGGTGATGTAGTAAACGGAGTTACACTTACAACCTCTTACGGTATATTAAGTGAAACCGCCTCTTGTTATGATAATATAATTATAGGTAACACTATATACAATTTAAACAATGCGGTTACATATTTCACTGGTAGTGCAGGTATAAAAATTGGTACTAATGTTGGAATTATAAGTAACAACATAATTAAGAATTTTGAATATGGTGTGCATATAACAGGCTCTGACTTTACTTTAAACGGTAATCAGGCTACTGTAACTAAGACTGCTTATTACATAAGTGGTTCAAACAACACACTGTCAGGATGTTTCGGAACATTCGACAAAGCAACTGGTTATTTAGTAGATAATGCGGGTGGACAGGCTAGTAATAAATGTTCTTTAATGTCGTCACTTGATGCTACTTACCAACTCTATAATTTAATTTACCCAACAGATAAATCTTCTGCTGTTTCAGCTTATCAAGGTACATTACAAACTCTTGCGACTATTACAAATACCAAATTGTTATTCCAAACAGAGGTGAATGATGAAAGCACTGGGTTTGATCCAGCAACCTCAATTTTCACAGCACCTGTAGCAGGATATTATTTAGTGAGTGCAGGTGTAGGATTTGCTACTACTGTAACAGTAGCCACTTTAACGATAAGAGTGCAAGGCTCAGAGGTACACAGGGTAGCTTATGACACTGATGCTACTGTTTATTCTACGAATGGTAGTGCTGTTGTTTATATGAATACAGGCTGGAGTTTAGAGATGTATGTATTAGTAGTTGGAACTCCTAACACTGTAGCAAATAAGTTAAACACCTACCTAACCCTAGACTTAATGTCACAAACGTAAAGGATATAAGATGGCCATATACGATACAATAAAAACAGCGTACCCTCAGATAGAAGATATTGACTTTATCAACGGTACTATTATGATACAAGATGACTCCGATGGACAAGGTGAATTTTTGGCGGTATGGAACTATTCAGAACCATTACCATCTACATTAACGGTAGGTAAAAACGGATCAGGAGAATAAATTATGGGATTAACTAAAGCAACAAACAGAATGATCGAAGGCGCATCAGTCAATGTAATGGACTTTGGTGCAACAGGTGACGGAACTACTGACGATACCGCTGCCATTCAAGCAGCTATTGACTCTTTAGATGCTAATGGTGCAATATTTATTCCTGAAGGAATTTTCAATATAAGTTCAACCTTATTAGTGACTATCAATGTTAATTTCACTGGTGTTTTATTTTATGGTGTTGGTATTGCAAGTAAAATACAATGGGTTGGTACTGCTGATGGTTCACCAATGCTTAGATATGTAGCAGGTGTTGCTGGGAAGGCGTGGTATGGTATGCAACAGGTTAGAGATTGCTGGTTTAATGGCCTTTCTGGTGGTGGTATAGATGGTATTCATATGGGAGACCCTTCTCTGGCTTCTACAGGTGGTGTAGGAAACGTAACAATATCAAATGTTAGGATATCTTCTATTGA
>Ga0257119_1000980_pt1 | contig 22238 bp, 18 predicted proteins | sample SI112_200mmetaG_FD_190179 | JGI IMG/M metagenome (GOLD analysis project Ga0257119, IMG submission 190179) | Marine microbial communities from Saanich Inlet, British Columbia, Canada - SI112_200m | ecosystem: Environmental > Aquatic > Marine > Inlet | place: Canada: British Columbia | collected... | reverse complement strand
GGGGATCAACACTGAGTTGGTTAAACAGCTAAGCCACCGAGACAGAGCCCTAGTGATCGAGGAGATCCGGCAAAACACTCCTGGGGTAGATCTGAGCAAACAGACAGTTTGCGATAAGTGCGATGAGGAGTGGGAGGCTGAGATTGACCTGATGGGTTTTTTCAGCTCGGAGTCCAAGCCGAAAAGAAGCTCGCGGAGTGGGACGAAGCGCAGGAAAAAGCGCGTTCGGCGCTGATGTGGGAGATAGCCTACCTAGCCCGTGAGTTCGGGTGGTCTGAAGGAGATATCCTAAATCTCCCCCGCGAAAAACGGGTTCAGTATTGTGAGATATTGAACGAGATACGGGCCGAAGAATCGAAAGGCTGACAAATGCCGTCCCCTAGCAGTGTAGCACTAGGTCTGATCTTTGAGATCGGAATGCGTGGTCTCCCGAAACTCAAAGATTTGGGGGCTACATTAAGAGGGATCAGCGATAGGGCAGATGAGGCTGATAATGCCATAAAGGGTATGAATGCTCGGACAGCCAGTTCGGGAATTACTCTTATGAATATGGTGAACGGTCTACAGCAGCTCACCCGTGCAAGCCAAAAAATGTTCACTGTCTTTGGGTCCGGAGCTAAATCTGCGATCCAGTCTGCCCGCGATGTCGAGACCGGCTTAGCCCGTATTGATATCGTTATGGGCAAAACGGGAAAAAACTTCTTCGATCCGGGGCTTGTAAAAGAAGCTGAATCAATCCGCAAAAAAGTAGAAGACATTGGTCGGGAGACTGAGTTCACCGAGCGCCAAGCTGCGGATGCCTTTGTGGCTCTGAAGCAGGCCGGTTTAGAGGGAGCTGATGCCCTGAAGGTCATTGATCAAGTGATGGCCTTCACCTCTGCTTCTGCGGGCGCTCTTTCTCTGAAAGAAGCGGCTGATGTTGCGACCCTCTCCATGATCTCTCTAGGGAGTTCTGTTGAGGGAATCAATAAGAACATGGATATGTTTGTCCGTGCGCAGAATATCACTAAGACTGAATCAACAGATTTTCTGCGTATGATGAGGTCTATGCGCTCTGTCGCTCAGACCTTTGTATTAAGCTCCCCCGCCGATCTTTTGGCTGTGGCTACCCAGCTTCGATCTGTCGGTAGAACGGCCAAACTTGCCGGTAAAGAGATGGTCTCTACACAGAGATCGTTGAACCATTTACAGAAGTTCATGGAGAAACCTAACAGCGAACGCTTTACGCAGATGCGTAAACTGTTTGATGTCCAAGGATCTAACGAGGAGGCTAAAAAGCAGATCCTAGCGATGTTCTTGAACGCTGAGGGCGAATATCTGAAGCTCCCTGAGATGCTTCAGAATTTGCAAGACAAGGTGACGGCTAAGATTAAGGGTAAGGGTACAGGTAAGGTATCTGCCATAGCGCAGGTGGCTTTCGGAAACCAAGATTTTCCTGCGATGATCCTTGGCTTGCGAGAGTACGCCAAGAAGTATAAGAGGACGCTTAGGGAGACCTCTGATGAGTACAAGAATGCCAATGGTAACGCTGCGGCTGCGCAGCAACGCTTCTTAGACACGACAGACGGGATGCTGTTAGTTCTTGGCGGATCTTGGGAGGGGTTTAAAAAGACTATCGGAGATGAGCTTGTTTTAGCACTGAAGCCGGTGGTACATGAGCTAATCGCTCTCATAAACAAGTCTGTTTTATGGATGAAGGCCAACGGACCTTTACTTAAAACCGTTCTCAAAATCACTGCGGCCTTCCTAGCGATCACGGGTGTTATCACAGCTTTCGCAGTTGCTCTTGCGAGTGCAGGCGTTATTTTGATGGCCGTGGGGCCAATGTTCGCCACGGTTAAGGGCTACCTGTTCGCTATGACAGGTACTACCCGTCTTTTAGCCTCTGGTCTGTTCACTCTCGCCCGCGTAACTTTTAAGGCATTTAGTATCTTTGGTATGGTTGCTGGGTTGGCCTACTTCGCCTATGAAGCCTTTGAGAACAATCTAGGAGGTCTGCGTGACTTCGTTCTCGGATGGGCTAAAGACCTAAAGGATGTCTTTACTAACGTATTTCATTTTCTGAGCGGGAGAGGTTTGGAGATCGAGATCTGGGATAGTATGTCCAAGAGAGCCCAGAAGCTCACTACAGTGATCGTTCAGCTTGCGGGGCACTTCAAGTATTTATGGAAGGGTTTGAAGGAGGGATTCCTTGTTACCCTGAAAGAGTTGATCGACTATTTTGATATATTTGATGGCAAGATAGTTGACTCGACCAACTCAGTTATCGAATCCATAATTTACTATGCGCGCTGGAACCTAACCTCAGAGAACTCCCTAGAGACCTTTAAGAAGTGGGGTAAGTGGATCGGGAAGGCCCTCGTTTGGTTCGTAGCCTATAAGGTCGCTATGCTTGGTGCGGCGGCTGCGATGTTGTTATTTCATGGGGTTGTGTATCTGGTCAGAGGGGCGATATTCGTATTAACGGCTGCGGCAGCTCTGGCAAGTGTGGCCTTTAAGCTCCTCAAGGGCGCTTTATGGGTCCTGGTGTTTCCAGGCAGGGCTGTAAAGAAGTTTACCGGCGCTCTCTTATGGCTCGCCGTTATGATTAGGAGCAAGGTGATTATGGCCCTGACTGCCTTGAAGGTGAAGGTTGCGTCTTCCGTAGCCGCGATAAAATCGGCTATGGTGGCGGGACTGTGGCCGCTCATTTTGCTCGGGACTGTTCTCGGACTGGTGATCTGGGGCCTGGAGGATGCGATAGTGTCGCTGGGTGGTAATTGGGTTGTCTTCGGTCGGGGCTTAGGCGCAGTTATAGATATACTTCTCGCTTTTCTCGGACCTTTGGGGTGGACAGCAATAGCGGTTCATCGGCTCTCTCAGCTGATCCAGTTTTTGGGAACAGACGCAGAGGGGAACTTCGAGTGGAGTAACATAATAAAGAGCCTGGAGAAGTTCGGCAGGATCTTGAGTCGAGCAGGTGACCATGTTAAAAAAGTGTCGGGCGAGTTCTACAAGGCCGGAGTGAACTGGGTACAGGCCCTAGTAAACGGGTTCATAGACGCGCTCCCTAATGCGGTTAAAACTATAGGAAGAGAGCTAAACAAGATTAACCCGATGAATGCCATGTCCGGTATCGCGGGCGACCTTGAGAAGATGCGACGAGAGGCGTCGCATGAGGCGGGGAGACCAACAAAGCATGTGCTGGACGCAGGAAGGTGGGGACTCAAAGACGGAGAGTACCCGACGCCCCAAAGCAGATTCAGTATCGGCAAAACTGCGGTTGTACCCTTTTCCGGTGCTGAAGAGAGGCGGTTACGCCCTCCAGAGACTATGCGTACAAACGGGGCCTCACCTATCCGGCTGCCTCCCTCCAAGGTCGAAGTTAAACTGACTATGGGCGACATCAAGCTCAACATGGACAGTATGGACGAGGCCGGAGCGGACAAGTTCGTTGCCTGGATCGCTGACAAGTTAGGCGATACTATAGGAGATAAGCTGACCTCGATGGGGATTCAGTAAAAGTTTTTGAAAAACACAGCGAAATTGAGGTGGGCGAGAGATGGGGATCAAAGAACGCGGAGTCCTATACAGGGTATATAGAAGAGAGGTCGTAGACTCGCTGCGGTTTCATTTTAATCCAGAGGTTACCTCTCAGCGGTATTCTGTGAACTGGATCTTCACAGACGGGCCGCAACAATACATCCCCGCCGCAGTTTTTAGTGGTTTTGAGTTCGCCGAGCAAAGAATTGCCTTCCTAGTTTACGGTCGTTTCGAGGACAGCCCCCAAAAGTATATTAATAAGTACAAGGCGAGACTTCAGCTGTTTACTTCGCCAGGACCTCCTTTTGGACTGCAAGAGCCTGGGTTCGTATCTCCAGGGCGGGCTTTTCTCTCTTTAGGAGGCCAGACAGAGCACGGAGTGGTCACATCACTTGATTTCAGAGACATCCTGTTCGACGAGTACGGTCGGCCTACCGCTACAGAAGTGGAGATTCTATTCAAGCCGGTAAGCTCAGGTTTCCGTCAAGACGTGGCAAGATTGAACACTTTACGAACAAGGGCGGGGCTGAATGGCTGATTTAGAGAGAAGAAGTCGATACGCCCTAGTACAGCAGATCGGGCGGTATATCTGGTCTAAGACCGCTATGAGTACCGCTGAGGCCCCAGAGCGGATAGATCGTGTTCTTTCGACACGATACACTTCTTGGGACAGTGACGACGCTTTTGAGTATGTGACGCGAAGTGGTGATACTTTTCAGGGTCTAGCAGACCTGCATTACGGTGACCCTAAGCTGTGGTGGATAATCGCAGATCATAACTACGGTACGGTTCCCGATGTCTTTAACATCCCGGATCACACGGTTATCCTAATCCCTAGACAGCGCGTTGTTGGCTTCGTACCTTCACAGGTGTAAAATAGTATGCAGACTCAGATATACAGCGCGAGATTGTTCGATGAGCTTGAGCCGTTCTATAATATTAATATTGACGGCAACGCGATCAGTGTTGACGCACTTCGATATTTCAAGTATCTGGAGATTATCGAAGAGGAGGGAAAGAAGGGCATCCTACGCTTTGCGTACCTAAACTCCTTTACTGAGGAAGAGGTGGAAACCGAGCACTTCATCTATGGGGCGAAGATTGGGATCTTCTTCGGCTATAGAACCCACTTCGAGAAACGTGGGCCATACTATATCAGCAAGGTAGAGGAGCGGATCCAGAACGGCGGAACCGTTTGGATCATAACTGCAGAGGAGGCCCACAAGCTGTCGCGGAACGCGACCAAGAGAGTTTTCAACGCGGGGACAGTGGCGAAGGTGATAGCGAATGTCCTTGATAGGCACGGAATACCCCTAGTTGTCGAAGGCGATAGCGATCTGAATATCCCTGTCTCTGAGGAAAACCCGATTGTTCAGTCGGGAGAAACGGATGGAGAATTTATTAATCGCCTAGCAGCTGATTTTGGTTGGACGGCCACGATTATGAATGGGGCTGTACATCTCACACCGCCGACGATCAGGAAATCTCTAGGGGAGATTCAGTTGGACTTTGGGCACGCAGACGCGAATGTGTTTAACGTCGTTGTCAAGCGAAAGAAACCCTCTGTCCGGTATGCCCAGGTCGAGGCTCCGATACGGCCACAAAAGAAGATCATTTACCGTTGTATCGTTCGTGGTTCGAGTCCGGTTGAGATCAAGGTGTGCGATGAAAATAACGTACCCCTAGATCAGAAAAAGCCCGAAGAGGCAGCTAACCTGTCAGTCGCTCCTACGGCGTCTCCGAATCCGTTTAAGCTCCCTGACCTACCCAAGACCCCGGAGTATGTCACCTGGGTTAGTGAGAAGGGAGGAGACCTATTAAAGAAGGTACTCCCCGATGAGTATACTGGCTTAATAGACGCTGCCACTGCTCCGGTAGATACAGCCGAACAGCAGAAGTTAATGCAGCGTATGTTAGATATCTCGGCTTTGGGTGATTACTCTATGCGGGACATAGAGCTTCTCATAAGTGATGAAGAGAAGAAGAAAGTCTCTGGAGACGGTGGCGGTTCTCAAGAGGAGCCATCGACTATGGCTGCTACGGGTGACGAGAAGAAAGCTACCCATATGGTGAATGGGCGTCGAATCTATAGAGCCGGAAAGTTGGAAGAGACCACGATAACGCTGAAGTTTGGTCACCCGATGTTTCGTCCGCAGCATCAGCTTAATCTTCGCGGAGTTCGAGTTGGTATTGATGGGAAGTATAGAATAAAGCGTGTTGTTCACCGATTCGACTCAAGTGTGGGCTTCAGGACTCAGCTGATTAGCCTTCCCGGCTGGAAGAAGATCGAACCTAAAAAAGCTAAGACGCTTCCATTTTGTGATGAGGTTGATGATATCACGAACAAGGGTAAGTCGAAAACAGGATCGGAGGAGTCGGGACCAAATAAGGCAACCTTGGACGCTGCGTATAAAGCGATGCAGAGGATGATAGGGATCACGGGAACTGGCGACTTCAAGAAGTTTCAGTTGGAGATCGAAAAGAATGCCAGATAATCTGCTAGGGCCGCGAGAGTTCTTTAATCGCTTCAGCGGTCGATTTTTCGGCAAATACCGAGCCCTTGTCGTCCGAAACGATGATCCGAGAAAGTTAGGAAGGGTGAAGCTCGATTGCCAGCCCGTCTATGGCGGAGATCATAGTCCTTGGGCCTTTCCTTGTATGCCTATGGGTGGAGGAGTCGACTCGGGCTTTTTCATGGTCCCCCGCGTCGGATCTTTGGCCTGGATAGAGTTTGAGGAAGGACAGCCGAGCGCTCCTATATACAGCGGTGGTTTCTGGGACGATGTTCAAGTAGGTCGGCCCTCTGATGGCTCCCCGATTGAAAATAGTACAGAGCATCAGATGAACGATAACCCGGTCCCTATTCACGCTCAGGGACTAGGAGATGGTAGCGACCTTGACGGCTCTATGCGTGGACAGAATGGTGTACCAGAATCCTCTTTCGCCGGTGAGTACCCGAATATTCGTTTGCTTCAGACCCCATCGGGGCATCGACTTGAGTTTGACGATACTGAGGGCGCTGAGCGTGTATGTCTTATGCACCGCTCTGGAAGTATGATAGAGATTCTTGCGGACGGGAGTATTCACACGATCTCCTCCGGTTTGAAGTATGATTACTCTAAGGGCGCATCCAGTTATATAGACGGGAACAACGTAGCTAATATAAAGGGTTCCAAGGAAGAGAACGTAGACGGAGATTTACTGATTAATGTTGGCGGAACGTACAAGATCAACTATAAGAAAGGCTTTACGGGATCGTTCCCTAGCAAGGATTCTACGGTTGAGGGTGATGACAAGAAAGCTGTGGGCGGCAGTCACTCAGTTGAGGTGGACAACAATATAGATTTTGCCTGCGGCGGTGACTTCATTGTCGGTTCGATGGGGAACCTAAATTTGAGTGCGGGGGGATCGGGAAGTCTGGTCTGGAGTAACGCATTTAACTTAGTGCCCTCAGAGAGTACCTTACAGGTCGCAGCCCATAATGGCAGAGCCTCATTTTTCAGTGCTGATCCGACAGGCAAGATTAGCAAGATCGGGATCGAGGCTCAGAGCATCGGAACCTTAGCTAACCCGAAACCGCTTATGGGTGCTATTGGGCCTCATCTTAAACTAGGGAATCTTACTCTGCCCTCTCCCCCGGAAATGTTGCCTTTGGTGCATGAGCCTGTGGTTATGGGTATGCAGCTTCAGCTCTACCTGAACGGTTTGCACAGTTTCTTATCTACCTGGATCGCTGACTACGCTTTGCACGCACACCCTTGGTACAGCCCTTCATATACCTCGGCTGTTATAGGACCAGCGCTGAACACTTCCCTAGCTGCGTTGAGTACTACCTTTTTAACGCCGCTGGCTCCGAAAAATGTTCCCCTTCTATTGTCCGAACTCGTTTACTTGAGTAAAACCTAAAAAGTTTTTGAAAAACACAGGGGAACCTACTAAATGCCTTTAGACACAGCCGGACTAGCAGCTCTGCTCACAAATATAGAGGTCTCCGCTAGTGGTGGTGTGCTTTCTCCCGAAGCTGCGGCGAAGATCAGTGAGAAGAATACAAAGATCGCTGAAGCATTGCGTGTCTTTATACTTAGTGGGGACGTAGTTACGACGGTATCTACTATAGTGGCTCCTGGGCAGATAACCGCAGGAGCAGCGACTCCGGCAGGCGTTACCACAGGAGCGACAACATCGCCGGGCACAGGCACCGGGTCAGGCTCGGGGAAGCTGACATGAGCACAGAGATTACAAAGGTACTTGAGCAGTTTGCCTTGATTAAATCTCCTTGGGAGTTGGCCGAGATCGAGCCTGAAAAATATTTGGGGGATCTGGAAAGGGAGTTGACATTAATTAGAGATTCATTCAGGGGTATGGTAGAGTATGAGCATGGTCTGGGTGGTATAACTGCCGCGCTCTCTAAGGTGGTTCACATCGTCGCGTTTGTGGGCGTAAAGCAGGAGGAGGTCAACCTAACTGCTCTCGCCCAAAGACTGCAATATTTGGGTGATAATGACTGACCGAACAACTATCAAATGGAGCCGCGCAAACTTTGAGCGGTTTTTTCCAGACGAAGCAGAAGATATTATTGCGGGAATCGGTGATGTCGTCGAGAGTTTAACGATGTTCATCACCACGGTTGAGGCTGTACTTGACTTGGTTGCCTTAATCGGACTTGCGGCGATAGACGTTCTAGCGGCGGTGCTTAGAGTTACAATTGAAGCCATCGACGCGCTGATCGAAGCTCTAATTGGTACGTCGATGCGCGTCTCTTACAGCCTCCCCACAAGCTATAAGAACGGTAAGAATGTCAGTCAGAATCTCGGTGTCTTAGCTAATAGTATGCTAGACAAGCTGGATGCTAACCGCCCCTACGGAGAGAGCGAAGACAACTACTTCGGCATGTTAGTTGTCTTCGGAGCAGTCCCTAGCATTGATGAGCTGTTGAGGGTTTTTGCGGCGTTTCTAAAGCTCTTTTCCCTCCCGGATTTCGGTAACCGTCCAAAGACAGCCCCTTCTTACTATGACGGCTTCTATCCGCCGGAGCTAGGCAAGTCCGAAGGAGTGGCCCCAAATTGGCGTGCGTCGAATTTAGCGGATATAGGCATCTTAGGTGACTTTGTTATCCTGTTGCGTAGCCTCAGATCTGCTCTTACGCGTCCTGTCGCAGTCACAGAGCATATGCGGAAGATGATCGAGATCTCCTTAAGACGCCTGAAGAAGATCACAGCGACAGCTAAAAAGCTGCTAGCTATCCTTGGTGACCTGTCCGCGTTTCTCGTAGCGGGAACCGGGCTGTACAGTTTTTCTATTCACGGCCAAGGCTCTGTGGCCCAGCAGGCAGCCGCTATTCGTGGTGCGGCACAGCTACCGGATTGTCCGTTTCAGCCTCCCCGAGACAAAAATTTGAGTGGTTATGTGGCCTTTCACACACAAGCCGCTTCAGGCGCGGGTATCGCGGTCTTTAAAACACTATTCGGTCTGAAAGATCTCAAACCAGAAGACGTGTTGCCTAAACAGGTTGAGGAAGACTTTGACGCTCTTAGGGACAATAAACCTAAGCACGCAGATAAAGGGGTCTCGGAAGACTTCCAAAAGAAGTGGGGTAGCTGATGCCGTTGACTACGACGAAGGGCCTATCTTTCCCGCTCAGGTTTGGCCCACTTGGTCATTTTGAGCGTTCTTCTGGAGCGGATAAGATAAACGAACAGATCCAGATGCTTGTCTTAACCAGCATGGGCGAGCGAGCCATGAACCCGGACTTCGGTACTCTAGGCGTTCGAGCTATGTTCCGTAACAAAACGCCCAGTTTCATCAGTTTGATGAAACAGATCATAAACGAGGCTGTTGCGGAGCATCTGCCTGAGATAAGTATTAGCGACGTAAGTATCTCCGATGCTTCCGATGAGGGACAGCTTCGTGTCGGAATAAACTACAGAGTCATAACCTCCAGTGAGTTCGATTCACTGGAGTTCCTCTTGGAGAACTAATGGCGTCTATATCACTAGGTGGGCTCCCGATTCAGTTTGATGTCACTGCAAGGGATTTTGCATCTATCCGTACAGAGCTTATCGCGCTGGCGGAGAAGCTGACTCCTGAGTGGACGGACTTCTCCGACGCAGATCCGGGCGTGATCATCCTGGAGTCCCTAGCTCACCTAGCGGACATGCTGCACTATGTGATAGACCGCGCACATAACGAGGGCTACCTCCTGACCGCACAAGAGCGCGACTCTGTGGTTAAGCTCTTGCGTCTGATCGGATATGAGCTTAGCGCCAGAACTGCGGCTACCGTTAATCTCACCGTGGTCACAGATGCCCCGAATGTCGTCATACCGGCTGGACAGAAGGTTACGTCTACGGCTTCTGGAGCTACCCCCGCCCAAACTTTCGAGCTTCCTACGGCCATTACACTCGTTGCTACGGGGACGCACACTGTCATAACCGACCCCGATTTGGTTGCCATACACGGAGAATCTGTTGGCCTTGAGGCCATCGGAGTGTCTGATGGCAAGCCTAACCAGTATATGACCTTGGCTCAATATCCTATTGCGCTGAACCCGGATGGCTCCACACCGCTGCGAGTGTTCGTTGACGCTACGGAATGGTTCCCTAGCGGGATATCCGGTGACGGAACATCTTTCCTCGGAGACGAGGCAGACAGCGAGGTCTTTGGTTGGCAGATTGACGCTGATGGGCTGGCAACGATAAAGTTTGGTGATGGCGTTAATGGCGCTGTTCCTCCGGTGAGTGCAGTCATAGCAGGTGTCTATCGCGTCGGTGGTGGAAAAGCCGCAAACAGTGTCGGAAAGCGTACAATAACCACCTTCAGTCCGGCGATTATAGGTGTCGTATCTGTCACTAACGAGGACCAGCCCAGCGGCGGTTCAGATGCGGAGACGATCGAGCACGCTAAGAAGCACGGCCCTTTATCTCTACAAGCATTGAACAGGGCGGTCACACTAGGGGACTTCGAGGTTCTCGCTAAAGCTGTTCCCGGTGGCGGAGTTAAGTCTGCGAGAGCCTATCAGGGGGACTCTCCTTGGGTGGTGAATGTATACATTATGGCAGACGGGACAAACCCTGTTCCGACAGGACAGTGGTTCCCTAGACTCGATTCTGGTACAGGCTTGATCGGTGGTGTCGGTCGATTCTTAACTGAAAGAAAAGCTGTTCCCGCAAGGCTAGAGGTCTACCCGGTCGTCGTCGTGATTCCATATGTTTCTTTGACGGTCTACGCTCTGTCTAACTATCTTCGCTCAGCGATCCGTGGAGAACTCCAAGACAGACTTATCACGCTGTTTGAGGCTATCCAGGACGACTTCGGCATCGGTCTTCCAACTAGCCGAGTTGTCCAGGTTGTCGAGAACACTCCTGGAGTGGACTGGGTTCAAGTAAACGCGCTGCACCGAAGCCCCTACCCGAAAGTGATCACAGGTAACGAGGATGCTCTGTCCTTAGCGACCTTCTCCTTGTCGGGGATTAACGAGCAGACTGAGGGCGACACTTACGATATCCAGTGGCGGTCAAGTACCACATTCGAGATCAAAGGGCTCAACGGAAAAGTTTTTGAAAAACAGACCCAAACCTACCAATTCTCGGCGGGGGTGGAGTACGAGATAAAGCTGTTCCCGGTATCTACGAAACTGAATGTCCCTAGAGAGAAGGACCAATTCGATCTGGAGATCACCCTAGATGCGGTTACGAAACCAAATCGCGGTGACATTTGGAGGTTTGGCGTAGACCCGATTGTGGGGAATATCAACGTCTTGCCTTATGAGGTGATTCGCGCTACCGTATTAGCAGGAAACAAATTAGACCCTTCCCAGGTTCTCCTTGCAATCGAGGGCGGAATTGGCCGATAAAGACCCAGCCATTTGGCAAGCCAGATACGTTGCTGAGTTTGGGTCCAGTACGCTCAGGACCGAAGGCTTAGTTTTCGGTGCGCCTTTGAAAGTTGAGCGCTCAAACTTTCCCATAGGCGCAGATATTGGGTCAAGTACCAATCCCCTAGTCGTTACGGCGGAGTACCTAAAGCTATCCTTTGCGCTGCCCTCTGACCTGGATGGAACCTTTACAGGAAAGGTTCGGATTTACAGAAAGGCTAGGGAGTTTAGTCGTGATATTCTCGATGTAAGCTCTCCTCCGGTCGATAGCGATCCGGCTACGCTGGTGTATGCCGACGATCTTGTGGCCCTAATCGGGGTACTTGATCGACTGACATACAGTGACGGTTTAGAGCTTCTCGACCAGGAGATTGGATCGGGTTCGCTCTGGTACTACACCGTTTTCTACGAGATGGGTGTCGGTGTTTGGGCCTTTGACCCCGCTAATTCGATCGCACGAAACTGGGCTTATGCTCAATACGTAGACGCAGATACGCTCCCTTATTCCCCTATGGGGAGTCGGATGTACGCGGACCTCCCTAGAGCTGTTAAGATTTACGACTACAAGGTTGCGAATCTTGCGACCGAACGCTTTTACCAGATCCTCGGTCGGATGTTCGATCAAATCAAGGAAGAGATCGAGTTCCTGAAGCGTATTAAATCCAATGTCGATGACATGGATTTCCAAGACCTCAGCTATACAGATTGGCTCTTGGGATGGCCGACCAATTTTGAGCTGCGGGAAGAGAAGCGGAGGATAGAAACTAAGCAAGCCCCAGCTCTATGGAAAGCTAAGGGAACCATAGACAGTTTAGAGCTTGCTTTGCAGACCGTCACAGGTTGGAATGTGACAATTTATGAGGGCTGGAAGTGGGTTGCTACTACCTACAATAACGAGTTGATCCTCGATCCCGCCTCTCCCCCCGCCGGTTGGAATCCTGCTACGGATGGTGTGTGGGCCGACTTGGTTGACACTGTTCCGTCCGCAACTCGGGTGTTCGACACCGCTACAGATTTCAGGACTAATACTGGCTTTCCCGGTGATAAGAAGACCTACTTACCATCTAATGAGATTGTAACTGAGAATGGCGGCGTCGGTTGGTGGTGGCAGAATCCGAACGGGATCTTAGTCCTCCTAGAGCCTGCCTCTGGTGCCGATATAACCTTAACTGAGGTTATCGTTGCGAAGGTCGCTCGCCTAGCTCCAATGTTCGCTCTGCACTATGCGGCATTTACGATCGCGATTAGAACGGAACACACAGAAGAGTGGCAACCACTAGGGGCGGACCTTGTTACGGAATACTCAGCTGACGGGTTGACCGAAGAGGACTATACCTTCTTTGGCGACGAAGCTGTAACTGATACAGTAGATTTGGCCTATCTCTACACATGGCCTCACCCGGACTATCCTCTCGGTTCACGGGTCGGAAACGAAGACTACACCGTATACCACGGATGGCTTACATATACCGAGGATGTTGAGACTGAGGATATGCCACAACATTTGCACCTTTCGAGCGACCAGATTGTTACTCACGGAGTTCCCGATATAGCGGTCGGGCAGCATAAGCTGGACCCTTCATCTTATTCAGGGTCGCGGGTCTTCTACTTCGCGGCTATCGGAGAGGTCGGTGGGCTTACAGCTGCGAAGTCTATAACGGTCGTCCTGTGGGATCTTGATAACGGAGAGGCTGTTTCTACCCTGACTCTGAACGACGTGACTTCGGACCGGACAATTAGTTCAGCCCTAGTTGTCGGGTCTGCGGCGGGTAACCTGAAAGACAGTCTGACGAACTATGAGGTCCGAGCGAGCTTGAACGGCTCCGCCGTTGCCTCCGATTTCGGCAGCCTCGGTAACATTTTCCTTCTTGTGGAGTAGGAATTATGTCTGTTATGGGAGCCAAGAACCTGCTGCTAGAGATTTCCCAGGGCAAGGTTCCCGGAAGCCGTTTATGGGGCGCTTCCGGTGAACGAGAGTCGATGGCGATCGTCGCTTCTGGGTCTGACCTGTGGAGGGGAAATGAGCTTACACCAGTTCCATCCTCACATACGAAACTTCCGATCCCGGATTCTGCGGGTGAACAGATGAGTATCGTAAGTGAGCACGCTAACGATTCTCTCCTGGGTGTCGGTGTTCGCAAAGTAGAGGTGGGATACATAGACGCAGACGGGTTTGAGCAACTTACTGAGGTCGAGCTGAACGGAACTACGCCTGTCGATCTATCTGTAGCCGATGTTCGATTTGTGAATCGAATGCACACCTCAGACGTTGGGGCCAATGGCGCTGCGGTGGGACACATAAAGATCTGGAAAAAGTCTGATCACGGTCTGGTCTATAGTATGATCGCAGCTGAGTCAAACATTTCCTCGACCCCGACGATAATGGTTCCCAAGAACCATTATTTTACCTTGCTTTCGTGGCACGCCGAAGAAGCGCAATCGCGGCGATGTCTCGTCAGGCTCCTAGCTACGGCTATACATTATGAAGCTACGGCGAAAAACATATTCTATAATCGGGGCTCTGTGTATCTTAAAGGGAACACTCAGGCTATTTCGGGCGAAGGTCTGGGAATGTTCTGTTTCCCAGAGCTTTCTATACTGAAGATGACCGCTTGGGCCGATGCTGTAGGTGCCGAGTCCAGCGCGGCTTTTTGGGGTGTTTTAACTGTGAAAGGAAAATAATATGTCTGTTATGGGAGCCAAGAATCATCTTCTTGAGGTTTCTAAGGGGAACGTACCCGGTCAGTCCGTGTGGGGTGGCATCGGAGAACGTGAATCTATGGGCACAACAGCCCAAGGTGAGGACATCTGGAGGGGCAACGAGATTGCCCCTGCTCCAACATCGGACACCTCTATTCCGATCCCGGACTCTGCGGGTGAGCAGATGAGTGTTATCAGCGAACACGCTAACGACACCCTTTTGGGAGTCGGTGTTCGTAAAGTACGCATTCACTACCTAGACGCCAACGGAGACGCACAGACCGAAGACGTTGAGATGAACGGCACCACGGCTGTAGATCTCGTCGCTGCGAATGTTCGCTTCGTGAACGATATGTACGCTATCGAGGTCGGGTCAAACGGGGTGGCCAAAGGGCATATAAAGATCTGGAAGAAAGCCGATCATGGCTTGGTCTATAACATGATCGGCTTGGGAGGGAACAAATCCTTGGTCCCAAATAAAATGGTCCCTAGAGGGCATCATTTTGTTTTAACTACTTGGCACGCGGAAGAGGCACAAGGTAAGCGCTGCGCTGTTCGTATCCGCTCAACAGATATGAACGATACCCTTATCCCAGGTGTGTTTTGTTTCAAGGATGTCGCTTATCTGAACAAGTCTACCATGTCACGGGATGCCAGTGGTTTGGGCGTCTGCATACCCAGCCTGAGCATTATAAAGGTTTCTGGCTGGCCGGACGCCGCAGGTGCCGAATGCTCTTGCGGCTTCAACGGCATACTATACGCAGAGGGTAAATAATGGCTGTTACTGTTGAACATAATTTGGCTCTACCTGCGGGTCCTCCCTGCGTCCAGCATGAAGTCTTGCGTCTCTGGCTCATTTCTCAGGCCCGGTTCACTGTTATCGACAGCGGGCTTCATGGTGTGAACGGCGCGTGGCTGGTTGTCAAAAACACCGGCGGGACGAAGGAATTGTTCATAGGTGCCGCCTCTGCGACACTCGCAGCTGTATGGCACGTTGACAATATCTTAGATACCTATGATGATGATGACTGGTACTACGCCTTGTCCCCGAGTGGGGGGTGGGATAGCGCGAGTGACGATCCGACAACATCGCTCACGATGTTTAAAGACGCGGCTAACTTTGGAGGCACGCTCCCTAGTCCCCGAAGTGGCTGGTGGGGTCAGATCCGGTTAGTGCCGGAGCTTGTAAACGCTGCGGCTGCTTCCTACGTCACCATAATTGATGACCCGGACGACGACTTGATTTGTTTGTTGTTCGACTCTACCCGAAACGGTATCTGGAATGGCATCATTTTAATGGTCGGATATGATGTGGCCTCTAATATAGAGGCTCTTGATCCATATAGGGCGATCGTCTTTGCGGGGATACCTAAAAAGTCGTCGGTGACCAGCTCCGCGATATACGAGTACCACGCAACCCAGATGAGCGTTCCCCTATACAATCGTGGGACGTTACTAGGCCCTCCACTGATCGACGTCTCCCCGGTGTCACACCTGCTTCCTTGGTGTCCGCAAACCTCCAATCTGTTGGCGGCGGCTGAACCGAGCCCATTCTTTCCAGCGGCGAACAATTGGACCACGCAGAGGATCCCGATCGCGACGGACCATGCAAACAGCAGGGCTTTTCGTGGGTGGGTGAAGTCTTCTGTTCGGCAAGTTTGCCCAGATATAGCGAACCGGCAGCTCCTTGGCGCGTCCGGGGAGTTCATCAGCCCCTACCTTAACGCAGGCTTCGTTCTCCCTTGGGACGGTTCAGCACCCATCTAGGAGTAGTTTTCCGATGCCTTATCTAATGAAGGCCCAGAGAATCAGCGCTCCGACATCGTTCACCTCTTGGATCTCCCCAGAGGTGGATTTGGATATGTCGGACCACCATGATGGGGCAATAGTTCCCGGTGATTGGGAAGAGATCCGTGTCGTGCGTCAAATTACAGAGGCGTGTCCCGAGCCCGTTGTGAGCGACCCTGCATTTTTCGATACCCTCTCCGACGCTCACGATCAGTTAATAGGGTCTGTGAGTACCGCGCTTGACCCGAACCTCGGTAACACTCTCCCCGAGTATCCTTGACCTCATCGCGATCAAGTGCTAGGCTTTATAGTTAGTTTCTTCTGATTGACCCCCGAAAAGTTTTTGAAAAACACAGGGAATCCTACCAATGACGTTTAGAGAGAACTTAAATTTCAGGATCGCGGGGCAGTGGAAAGACACACTGATCTATCCTGATGGGCGTAAAGTTGAGGGGAAATGGTCTCCTAACCAGATCCAAAACGGCGCAGCTCTGATAGTCGCTGGGCTCGCGGGGAGAGTTGGGGAGATCGCGCCGCATAACGCTCCGATCCCATTTACCGGAATAAGCTATATGGCTATCGGTAGCGGTTTGGTTGGATGGGATACGGTTGCTCCAGCTCAACCTAAGACAGATCTCGTCTTAGAGACGGAATACTTCCGTAAGAGCATCGGCGCTGCGGATATGCAGTTCGTTGATCCGACAACTCCCTTCGCCCCCTCCGCTTTACCGACGAGGTGTCTGGAAGTTGCTGTCACCTTGATGCCCTCTGAGGCCAACGGGGCCATGCGTGAGTTTGCTCTCTTCGGTGGCTCTGCGGGACCGACGTTAGACAGCGGCGAGATCTTTAACTGGGTTATTCATCCTCTGATAAATAAAGACACGACATTAACGATTAACCGGGTTATTCGGTTGACCTTCTTAAATCCGTAACGGGGAAAAACCTGAATGGCTGTCCAACCATCAAATGCTCCTAGCTTGACCGCTCAGGATACCTTTGACGCCTCGAAAGAGTACAAGAAGAGTCGTACTGTTCGTGGTGCCATTGTCTTCGACACTGATCTCAACGACGCGCAAGACTATCTTGAGTACTCTTTTCATCGCGGAGACGAGGTTCTTAATGGAGCAGGAGACCGAGCCCCAGGAGCGGCTGTCCCTCGACAGTTTTCTATTGTCCCCCTTACACGGGAAGATGGTGGTGTCTCTGAAGGAATGGCAGATCGTAACACTTATAACTTTGGTGTTACTCCTGGACTCCTTCCTTCTCGGCTGGGCACAGTAGATAACCGACACCTTCTCGGTGCTACCTTCCAGCCCACAGTGATCTTTGACTATAAAGAAGTTGTAGACCAAGCGGCGACAGCTGCACACGATCAAGTCTACAGCAACTATATGTTCAAAGGAAAAATCACGTCGGGGGGAATCGGGGAGACAGCGATAGTCACAGATCTGAATAAGAAGTTCCTAGCGAGCCATAGACTTCTAGGGACAGTGAATGAAACTGCGGGGATGAAGACTACCCTCATCTCAGGCGACACTAAGGCCCACGAAGATGATAGCTCGATCGCCGTAGCTGCGATCGACGACCATGAGTTCCGTATTCGAGAGCCGGTTTGTCGAGTCGTCTTCACCTCTGGAGCGAATATCGGTCTTGAGCGAGATCTTAATGCTCTGCTCTCTGAGACGAGTTTGGGTTTCAGTCCCGTCTTGCCGAATCCCCTCGCGCTGGATGATACTTATGTTATTATTCCGGGGAACGCTCTAAGGAGCCTGAAGTCTAACTACGACTCAGCCAATGCAGGAGAGAGCCCGCTTTTAGGTCTAAGCTCAAGCTACTGGTTCACCACGATCTACGTCCATGTCTGGGAAGAGGACATTAGCGCTGACGAGGACGACGATCTTCGCAAGGTTGCGATCGACCGAGAAACCGTACATGCGGTTCAGCTCAGGTGGTGTGTAAGAACTGCCGAGTATCTGATGTCAACCGACGTGGATACTTCGAGAGCTGGCCTGCGCGAAAGTCATATCACGGAGCTTTTGAGGAGCTTGAACTCCGAGCCTCATATGTGGCCCGTAGGCGCTGGCTCTGCGAAAGCTGCGGGGAACCTTGAGGACAACCGGCACTTCCCAACACAGATTCCCCTAGTGGATCAGGTCAGTGGGGACGCAGAGTTTAAGTTTGGTGACAAGAGCTACTGGACTCAGACTCAGGGGATAACTGCACTCCAGATCAGGATGGCTGCTAGGAGCGTAGCCTCACATCAGAATGGTGCCCGTAGCTTCATTCCGATTCTTGGCTTAGAGATGCGTCATGCGCTTTTGGGCGGAGATGATATGGATATCATCCCCCTGATGTTGTTCAGCCCTCCGAGTAAGCCACGAAACGCTTCGGAGCTTAGTGACAAGTTCTATCCGGGTGCCTTCATCCCTCAGCTAATCGTCGGCGGTTTTACGGGCGCTAACGCGATGCCGATGATCCCGCTGAATTATGTTCGTCCGTCGATCTACGGTGACCCGACGAACACCTACTTCAGCGTGATCAAGCCTTATGTTGTTGTTCCTGACCAACAGTGGCTTGACTTGCCCAGAATCAGCACCGACCTTATGCGTGCGATGTGCTTTAGCCGTGGAACGAACACGGGTGAAGAGAACATCCTTCGTGTCGCTGAGACCGTCTCGGGTGATATCCCCCTAGTCTATGAGAGCTTGGCTTCCAGGCTCTCCCAGATCGAAACCGCGCTTGTAGGCGCTCTCGGTTTGGGGCACCAGTTAGGCCGCGCATTCAACGGCGGGTACGAGGAAGATTCTCAGAACGAAGGCCGGATTGGGAGCAGCAAGAACTGGATTCCGAGCGCAGCTGATGAGAGTATTGCTCAGGCTGGACAGACGAACAAAACCTTTGTCTTCAATACCAGTTATCAGCTTAACCCATCCGCCAAGACTCAAGGAGCTGTCTCAGCCGTCGATCCCCTAGCGGGCGATACCGGCTGGACGACTGCCAATGCTGCAATGGGCGGAACCTTTGTACCGGGTCCAGGTCTCTACCGAACCCGAGGAGATGCGGGAACAGCTATCGAGGCTGGCGATGAGGATGGTTGGAGCTTCTATAAGTACCTTCACTCTGGGCTGGTCAAGTCCGGTGAGCCAGAAGCAAACTTCGGTTTGCGCAAGTGGGAAGACGGAGCGGCTCAGGCTGTTTTAGCTAGGGAGGCTTTGAACTTCCGAAAGCTGGCTATCAAGACTCAAGGCTTCATCACTGCGGACCTCTTCACCTACGATGTTCAGCCTGCTTGGAAGACGAACCAGATGGAGACTGCGGGACCAAGCGCGGTTCCTTTCCACTGGACTGTCGATAAGCATACCGGCCTTGGTGGCGTCGATCCTCTGGATTCGATGACTCCGAGCGCTATGGCTCCTTTCTTAGACGCGAGCCAGGACCAGGATCTAGCTGCGGTTCACCGCACTGGGTTTGACAGCTACGGTGTTGGTGCTCTGCCTGACGCCGCTGACCTCTTGCCCGTTAGCTCTGCTTGGAGAAACTACGGACAGACTTTGCCTCTGAGCCAGGGAACCGCCCCTGGTGCGCGAAACATCATGTGGGCTGAGAAGCCTGCGGCTGTCTGGGAGAATGCCAGCGCTAACGTGAAGGCTGACCTTTCTAGGGGTGCCTGGGGACGTTTCGAGGCAGATGAAGCTGATGTGGTCAATATGCTTGACACCTGGGCTAACAGGTGTACCGCTGCCCGACTCCGCTACCATGTTGGTGATTTCTACCCTGGCCCTGTTACTTCTGAAGGACAGACTGTAAACGCGCTAGTCGATACCCTGAACCTATATGTGCGGCTTGAGCCTTTGCCTTTGACGCATTGGGCCACGATGCCAAAGCACACCCACTCTGCTCTGCGTGAGTCGATGCGTGCTTTGGCTGGGATGAAGTCATTATCCGCGATTCTTGAAACGACTGCGGACACTACTGAGTTAATGGACAGCTCCAATAGGCCACTGCGAACAGCCTATAGTCCAGGGACTCCTTTTGAGGCTCAGGATGAGGCAGAGACCTCGGACGCTTCGGTTGATGTTGGTGACGTTGACTGGAGAGACGATCCCTTCCCCTCGGGATTCCAGCCCTTCGTTCACTGGTATCACCCGAATATGGATCTCCTTGCTGGGCCGCATCCTGCGAGTGGGCAAGCTCCCGCGGGTGGACCTCTAGGGACTTCTCCCTCTGGAAAATCTTGGTCGATGTATCAGAAATGGGGTGAGCGTTCACTGATCATCCCTAGTATCACCTATAACCCAGATCCTATGGATGTAGGCACCGGGGTCACCACTGTCGCATCTCCACCGCCTGCGACCAACGCCTTTGATGGGGACGGGACATCCGATAACCGAGAAGAGGAAGCTGCGGGACAGCAAGCCCTGGACGATGTTTATATTGAGTCTGATAAGCTCGGTTCACATCACAACACCGAGATGGAGTTGGTGGGCGGCCTAGACGGGACAATTACGCTTAGGGATTCAACTGTTGTAACGATCAATAAAGATCAGGCGGCTTTTCCGTTTATACCGGGTCCTGCTTCGGACGCAACGCAGGCCGAACACTTCAAGATGGGGATACCTGGACCGACGTTCATCCCTGCCTTCCGGGCTCAGCTGGGCGGGATCACGACGATCACAGACATGATCTTCGACGGCACACACCCGGTCATGCTTAACTATGACGCCAACGCGCCTACTTGGGAATACAGCTACTTCCCACAGGCGGATCGTTTAGCTGACCAAGGAAACTTCGACGATGAAGCTGGTGCGACCCCGTTCCCTTGGGGCTTAGGCGCTAAGACCTACGGCAGAACGCTAAACGCGGGAGGACAGAGCGCATTTGACTGGAACGTACCTGTCCTCCGTTCACATATCAGGACTACAACCGTAGCAATGATTCACGCCTTATTCAAAGGCGTATCCACCTTCACCGACCCGACAGCTCCGGTTCATACTGATGCGGATACAATTGCGGCGTCCCTAGTTGATAGCCCGACTGATCTCGGTTTTATCGGAGACATGGGCTGCTCAGTGATGCTGGATAGCGGCGGCGATCAGGCTAGGACGTTCTATGTGAACCCTCTAGTCTACTCGATGCCCCACCGAAAAGATGGTGCTGTCGCTAAGCGCGGTGAGGCCACCTTCAACAGTGACTACAATGCTAGGCACGATGCCTTCCAGTCTGCTCAGGATGATGCTGACGCGGCGTATGCCGATTCATCCGATGCTGGTTGGCTGCCGATTATGAACACCTTTAAGGCCCTCTATAATGCGGGTCTGCAACAAAAGCTGCTCTTTAACAGTAGCTTGCGTGTTCAGCATGTCCGTCCTGGTGGTGGCTATCGCGACGGTAGTTCCGGTGACCTGCGCTCTACGAACCCTAAGTCCTTGACCGAACTTTTCCTGGTTCGTGACCGACTCAACGGCGCAGCGGTAAACTGGCCCAACGGGCCAACGAGTCCGGAAGATAAGCCCTTCTTGCACTTGTTCTCGATGCACCCATCATGTGCGGGCGGCTCTGGATTCAGCGCCCATCCGAACTATGCGTACATAAGTCACCTCTATCCGATGGTGGCTGACGGTCTGGGTTCCGCCTTTGACGGTGTGGCTGCCTCGGGCGATGATCTCTCCGATAGCAGCGAGACGACAGACACCGGACTGTATGCTGCTGAGTTTGCTACTCAGCAGGTTGCTACAGCTGTGCAGGGCGAGAGCTACGCTGCGGACGCTTTTGATATTCACTATGCGGACGCGCTTCATGCGGCTAATCCGGCTACTCCGGTTAAGATCGCATACTCTGACCGCTTGCAGCAGAACAGTGGGGTTGAGATCGATTTGGTCTCCGAGCTTCGCTATGTAAGAGATAACGCCGCTGCACACGGGCTGAACCGAACAGGCGCAGGTGGGAGTCGAACATGGCTAGACCTGATGCCTACGGTTGAAGACCTCACAGACCCAGGGGATCATGAGATCGTCTTCACTCTGTATACGGGTAAGTACGGTCACAAGATGATCAATGACGCGGTTCCAGACGGATATAACCCGGCATTTGCCGGTCTGAGGCTTGTGGCCGAGATCCACTTGAACCGACCGAACGAGAAGGCTCCGAGTGATGGTTCCGGTACAGGGAACCACTACGGGCTAGGGCTTGAGACTCATCACGTTTTGGGTCACAGCTAAAAAGTTTTTGAAAAACACGGCCAAATTGATTTTGGCCGGAGAAGGAGAAGAGAATGTCAGTCCTACCAGTCCCTAGCAAAAAGACCCTTGGGCAGCTTGAGTCAGCACCTCCCTCGGCTGAGGAGCTTCAGGCTTAT
>Ga0257119_1000962_pt1 | contig 22474 bp, 39 predicted proteins | sample SI112_200mmetaG_FD_190179 | JGI IMG/M metagenome (GOLD analysis project Ga0257119, IMG submission 190179) | Marine microbial communities from Saanich Inlet, British Columbia, Canada - SI112_200m | ecosystem: Environmental > Aquatic > Marine > Inlet | place: Canada: British Columbia | collected... | reverse complement strand
ACAAGAAGTGATAACCATCCTCCTCAGAAATACAGACCACAAAGCGACTATAAGAACCGATCTAGGAGGTCCGGTAAAACAGAACTACGACATAGACGAACCCCACCCAACTTATCTATTTATTACTCTAAATAGGATCCCAAACTCAGACCTAGGCTACTCTAGCCTAATAACCGCCAACCAGATAAGAGATATCTTCGGCTGCCAAGGTGCCTGTGTCTCAGCCGGTGGCCGTCGCAGAAGCTCCTATCTTCAGATCGGTTCGCCAGAAGACGAGACATTCTGGAACTACAAAAACACAGACGACCTAAAAGAGCTACTAAAAGAGAGTAAAAAAGAGAGCTGTGACCCTTGGGAGCTTACACAACTACAAGACAAGATAGATAACCACAGACAACGTAAGTACCTCTGGGCATCGAACAACTCAAACCTCGTCCCGAAGAATGCGGACAACAGCTTCTACCGACGCATACTCGAAAACTGCCTAAAAGGTGAAGATGTCGGAATTTTCAACCTTGAAAACTGTATCAGCTACGGTAGACTAGAGGACGGTCCAGATAATAAGACAGACCAAGATATCCTCGGTGTGAACGCCTGCGGAGAAATGCCACAAGCAGATGATGGACTCTGCTTCGTAGTCGAGGTCGTCCTAACTAATATAGATACCTTAGAGGAGTTCTTAAACGCCATAGACGACGCATACCTCTACGCCAAAGTCTGCACCTTAGCAGAGATACACCTCCCTAGATCAGATAGAGTAAACAAAGATACCCGTAGAATCGGGATCAGCCTAGCAGGCGTTATGCAGATCCAACAGCGGATCTCCAGAAATACTTTAAACAAGTGGCTCGATATCGGCTACAAATACCTAAGAGCCTTAGATACCGAGTTCAGTAAAAAGATTAATATCAACACCTCAGTCGCCTTAACGACCATAAAACCAGGCGGTACTATTCCAAAACTCCCAGGCGCAACAGCTGGCGGTCATACCCCTATCGCTGAATACTATATTCAGAATATGCGCTTTGCCAACAACTCAGACCTCCTGCCCGCCCTAAGAGCCGCAAACTATAAAATAGAAAAGGCAGTCAACGAACAGGGAACCTTAGTAGTTTCTATTCCAGTTAAAGAAAGAGATTTTAGCCTCGCTAGGGGCGATCAAAGTGTCCGGCACCAACTCGATACCGTCTACTACCTGCAACGCTACTGGGCTGATAACTCAGTCTCTAATACTATAGAGTTTGAGTATAAAGATATCGAAGAAATTATAGCTATAGTACAGAGAGATAACTTCAAAAGCCTAGCTTTCTTCCCAAGACAGCCTGACTTAGACAACTACCCTCAACTCCCAATCGTAAAGATAACAGAAGAAGAGTACCTCGAATATTCGAGAAAATTGCTGCCTATAGACTTTGATTCTGCCAAACACGACACTGATGAGGCGGGATGTGAGGGTCTCTACTGTAAGCTATCTTCCGAACTATCCGAATTTATCGAATAGATGAAATCCCGTAATTTACCGAATAGATAATATATACTAATATCGGAATAAGTTTCTTTAGCCTAAATAGATCTTTCTCTTCCATCCTAGCTTTCCAGGCGTACTGAAGCAGATCCCCAAACTCCTCTAGGGCGTCCTGCACCGGGTCCCGGCCATCAAAAGTTAAAAGCCTTTGACCATACTTCGATAAGCCAAAATCAGACCTAAACTCTACTAAAGCAGCCGCCAAATCTTCAGCGTAGGTTAGATTATCTACTTTATCAGTAATAGGGCTGTACTCTGCCAGCTTCAGAAGCAAACTTGGCAAAACGGACTCTGACTCCGAGCTACTGCTAGGGGCTGTTAAGTCGTTCTCGAACCAGCTCTCGACCTCTTCTCTACTTGTCTTATCTCTATCTATTATCACCGCTTCCCCCGATCTTATTTTCTAGTCTACGCTTCGCCAACTTACGATAGTTCAGCTCTGCAACCTCTTCTAAGCTGCTACCTAACTCAACTGAGAGTCTGGTTAAGTACCAAAAGACATCTCCTAGCTCTAGTAGGATCGCCTCTCTCTCCGTAGATCCCAGGACGCTATCCTGATCTCTGTAAATCTTCTTTACCTTATCGGCTACCTCTCCAGACTCTCCAGTGAGCCCAAGTGCTAAATAGGTTATTGCCGCTAGGGAGCCCTCCCCGTTTTCAGGATATCCAAAAGCTGTCTCCGCTACCTGTCTCTGTACAATCTCTAGTTTCATAAATATATATATCTCCTTAAAAGGTCTCAGGCTCGGTTTCCTCTTCTTTGTATACCCAACTAGGGACACTTTCGCAAGAGCTATGTTTGAGAAAGAAGCTATCCAACTTCATCACTCGCATCATCCAGAGGACAGGCCCACGCGAAATGTACTCATACCCCAGATCGCACAACCTCTGGCGCGCATCTGCAAAAGAAATACCTGCCCTAAAGTCCGCATACCCTTCTCCGCAGCTGTGGCACATATTGGATGTGACATACTCCGCGTGCGGGGCTATACTCTTTATAGATATGTTCTCTGTAGGCATATAAAGACACTATACACTAAGACACGTATAGAATCTTCTCTATTAAAAATAAAAAAAAAAATTAAGATCTAATATATACGGCACTTTCATCAAAACCCATTCCAGTGCAAAAGTAGGTAGTGTCGCGATCGTCGTGAGAGCTCGAAATGGATCGGATCAGTATCAAGGCAAGGGTTGAGGCTTTTTCAGCGCTTTAAGGGGCATTGTGGAGGATTTGCAGGAAAATGCAATCGGGGATTTTTTGATTCATCGGCTCAGCTTGGTTTGCATTATTGGAGAGATGTTGAAGAATGCAATAGAGCAGATAAAAAGAAAGCTCTCAGGATCGCGGTGGATCTTGAGAGCTTAGAGGGTAGGCTTTCTAGTCGGTAGGCTTAAAGATCGTTGTTGATCTCAGGATAGATTTGGCTGGTCAGCTTATTTAGCAAGGATCGTGTCTTTCTCATCTCGCGGATCTCTAGGCGGATCTTATGCGCTTGGTCAAGCGCATCATTGATCTCGCAATCAAGATCGCAGATCTTCTCTGCTAGTGCTTCTTCAAATCGGTTCATCGTTCTCTCTCTTTCTAGAGCTATTTCTAGCTCTCTTTGTCTGTCTTAGATAGCTATAGGATTAGAGCTATCTCTATTAGATCAAGCTAGGGAGTCTCTCTTTTAGATCTTAGATAGATCGCGATCTATCTCAGCTTGATCGAATAGGGATAGCTCAGATCGGGCTTGATCTGAGCTTGTATCAGGCAGGATTTATGATCGTATAGGTAGGATGAAGGCTCAGATAGCGATCTGGTTCTCTCTCAGGATCGCTATTTAAGAGGAGTAGGAAGCTGAGAAAAATTCTCAGCTTCATTTTTTTAGATCAAAGGGAGGCTGATCTCAGGCTGGCTCTCAGGCTGGCTCTCAGGCTGGATCTCAGGCTGGCTCTCAGGCTGGATCTCAGGCTGGCTCTCAGGCTGGCTCTCAGGCTGGCTCTCAAGGGAAGCGCGGATCAGCTTGAGCAAGCTCGCTTTCTTGAGCGTTTTTTGGGCTTCGATCTTGAGTTCAGCGCAGATCTTGAGCAGGTTAGGCTTTGAGGTTCGATTTTGCTGTGTCAGGCTCAAGCTCAAGAATTGAGCAGTCGCAGGGCGAGCGCTTGCATCTTTTGGAGAAAGATCGCTTGCTTCATTGCGCGGGCTTCGATTCTCAGGAGTCGCGCTTTTGAGCTGTTCGTTTATGCGGATCAGCTTGATGATCTGCTCTTTGTTGTGGCTAGGCTTGATCGTCGCGATCTTTTGGCGCTTGGCTCTAGCGAGCAAGCGCTTTTTTGAGCTGTGATGATGGTCGAGGGATCGTTCAAAGCTCTCAAAAGCGCTCAAAGGGAGGATCATCTCAAGGAGCGCGATCTGTGTCTGAATCGCGCTATCATGCGTGAAGGTCGCGCGATCTGCGAGTTCTTGTGCTGTCAAGTTTTCAAGCTCGGTCAGATCGCTGTCAGCTGTCAGATATGAGTAAGAAAAGATAGCAGTTTCTGGCGCAGATCTCATAATCGGAATGCGGATGATCTGATGATCGGCTTTCAGCGTATAGGCTGGAAGGCTCAAATTCTGCTCGCTTGCAGGAAGGATCTGGCTGGAAAAAGCGATCTTTGCGTTGGAATCAGTCATTCTATCTCTCTCATCGGCTCTTTTAGAGCTTCTTTTGAGTTCTTGATAGTCTAGCTATCGTCTGGAGAGGGATCAGCATGATCATCTCTCAATCGGCGATCTAGGGAGGCTTTTAGCTTCTCTCTAGTCTGGGGGATGCTTTTGATCGCATCTCTCTGAGATCTTCTCTCTGCGAAAAATTTTTCAGCGGAGAGAAGATCTGAGAGAGATAGGCTCAAAAGAGGCTATCTCAGGCGCTTTCTAGGGATGAAGCAAGCGCTTCAGCGCAAAAAAGCGCGCATATGTCTCTGATTCATGCTCGGAGTGATAAAGCTGTTCTTGGCGGCGTTCAATCTTCTCAATCTCTAATCTCAGAGAGTGAAATTCGCAGAGAAGAGTGAGGCGTCGATGGCGCTTTCTATCTGTCATAGTATCTAGGTGATTCATCTCGCTGGAAATAGTCAAGATCGGCTTGATCTAAGATCGCTTCTGTCAATTCTATGTCGGCGTAGAAATTTGTCGGCGGATCTAAGATGTCGATATTCATCTCTAGCGCTTCAATCTCGTCTTTTTTCTCAAGGATGATGGAAGCAAGAAAGAAAGAGGCGTCATATTCGCGTGTAAAGCGAATATCGCTTGATCGGATCTCTTCTTCGATCTCTCTGATTTCTCGCTCTATGGCTTCGATCTGCGCTTGGTAGGTCTTAATCTGATCATGGATCATCATCATTTCAGTCGATCTCGATCGCGGCGGCAATGGCGATGTCGATCGCAGTCAAGGCATCATTCTCTTCTCTGTGGCTTTGGATGGCGGCTTTGATCGCGTCTTGGATGTCAGCGGTCAAGATTAGCTTGGCAAGGCGGCTCATTTTTTTCTCTCTCAGATCTTGCGATCTTCATTAAGAGTTTCTGTCTATCTCTAGCTATCAGAATTGAGTAGCTAGGGGATCTTTTCTCTTTCTCGCGCGATTTTTTTCTGTTTTCGCGATAAAAAGAGCAGATCTTTAAAAGAATGAGAGGGGAGAGTTTAGCTCAGAGTAGTCGGTTGTTGATCTCGGTGATTCGCGCTTTGAGCAGAAGAATCAAGGGATCTTTTTTAGTCAAGTGGATCTCAGCGCTTGCAAGCGCAAAGATCAAGGCGTCTTTGAGCGCTTTAAGCTGGTATCGGTTTCTGCTCTTTTTAATCAAGATCGTTGATCTCAGCGCAAGCTCGGTAAAGGATTGAGTTTAAATCTGAGATGATTCGCAGATCGCTCTCAAGCGCGGGAAGCGAGGCTAGCGAGCAGTCTAGCATCGTGCTCTCTTGGATGCGTCTGGCGGCGTCGCTGAGGCGTAGGATGTTGTGGATCTCGCTCAAAGCGCTGTCAGTCAGATAGTCGATGTCAATCATGCTCATGCTCATGCTTTTGCTCGCAAAAGAGCAAAAAATTGATTTTGATCTTTCTGGCGATTGCGGAGATAAAGGCGGCGTTGAGCAGTTTTCAAGTTCAGAAAATCTGAGATTGAGATCTCAGATTCTTCTAAGCGGGCTTCGATTCGCATCATCTCAAGGTTCATCGGTCGGTGTCTCGCGTTTAAGGTCAAGGTCTCTCTCTCTCTTTCAGCGCTTATCGCGCTTCTTTTCTGTCTAGTTTCGGTCGGTTTCAGTCTCTCTCATTCTCTTAAAGATCAGCTCTTTTAGGAGTCGATCTTTTTATCTCTCAGGCTAGGGGGTCAGTTTCTCAGATCTTTGTTTCGAGTCTGAGGCTTAGCTCTCTAAGCTGAGAGATCTTCTCAAGCGGCTCAAGGCGTCTCAAGGCATCAAAATCTGGTGGCTTTTCTCTGAGTCTCGCTCGAAATTTTCGCTGGGTTCTCAAAATCTTTTTTCGTTCGCTATCTCGGTTAGGAGAATAAGGCGTCAAAAAAGATTTTTCGAGGGAGAGCAAAAATTGAGTCTGAGTCTCTGAGAGGTCAGATTCGGTATTCAGTTTTCAAAGAGCTTTTTTCTGAGTCTGTTTCGTCTCTTGGCTTCGATTATAATCAAGATCGTGTTTTTTCAAAGGATTATTTTCAGATAATCATGATCTTTTTATGTTTCATATTTAGTTTCAGATAGTTAGTGAAGCGAAAATAAATCATTCTTTTTTCAGAAAAGCGCTTTGAGGTATCTGTAAGAATGATCGTTTGCATGTAAAAGCATAGTCTTTTTCTGAAAAAAGATGGTTTTTATATCAGTGCTTCAATTTTATATATCAAAAAAGCGAAGAAAAAGATCTCAAGCTCATCAAAATCTCTCTCTGAGTCTCTGAGTCTCTGAGTCTCTGAGTCTCTGAAGAGCTGAGGAGCTGAGAGAGTCTCTGAGTCTCTGAGTCTCTGAGTCTCTGAGTCTCTGAGTCTCTGAGTCTCTGAGGAGCTGAGGAGCTGAGAGAGTCTCTGAGTCTCTGAGTCTCTGAGTCTCTGAGTCTCTGAGTCTCTGAGTCTCTGAGGAGCTGAGAGAGTCTCTCTCTGAGTCTCTGAGTCTCTGAGTCTCTGAGTCTCTGAGTCTCTGAGTCTCTGAGTCTCTGAGTCTCTGAGTCTCTGAGTCTCTGAGGAGCTGAGGAGCTGAGGAGCTGAGGAGCTGAGAGAGTCTCTCTCTGAGGAGCTGAGGAGCTGAGAGAGTCTCTCTCTGAGGAGCTGAGGAGCTGAGAGAGTCTCTCTCTGAGGAGCTGAGAGAATCTCTGAGGAGCTGAGGAGCTGAGGAGCTGAGGAGCTGAGGAGCTGAGGAGCTGAGGAGCTGAGAGAGTCTCTGAGTCTCTGAGGAGCTGAGAGGAGATCTATAGATATAGATCGCGTGTGCGCGAATAGTCGATCAAGCGATCTAGGTCAAGTTATTTTTGCTGTGTATTTCAAAAACTTTCTAGGGAGATTGGCATTAAAATTGCATGGCGATTTTCTGGATCGTATCTTGCATGGCGATTTTCTGGATCGTATCTTGCATGGCGATTTTCTGGATCGTATCTTGCATGGCGATTTTCTGGATCGTATCTTGCATGGCGATTTTCTGGATCGTGGCTTGCATAGCGCTGGGGTCATGTATCGAATATTGCAAGTATGCAATCGTGCAAGTATGCAAATCAAGATATCGCTATATCGCTATATCGCTATATTGCTATATTGCTATATCGCTATATTGCTATATTGCTATATCGCTATACAGCAATATAGCGATACAGCAATCGTTTCGGGGGCCAGGGCCTTATAGGGGCACCGTGCAGTTTTTTCCTATTTCCGCCCGCCGCGCCGCCGCTCTCTCAGTCTATAGACACTATATAGTCTACTAGGAGATTTCCTGTCTTTCCGTCTCCCCCGATTATTTTTTAGACGTTGGGTGCCTCTTGGCTCTATCTCTCTTAGTCTACCTATATATACCTATATATATACCTCAGCTTTTCCGCCTCTCCCCCGATATTTTTTACAGTCGTGCGGTAACGATTTCGGCCTTGTTTTTCAAAAACTTTTTAGTCCGGGGGGATACTAGGGAGTCTCCTCTATAGGGTACATATATAGAAACGGTCTCTTCCCTCAGCATCTCCCGATATTTTTTACAGTATAGGTGTTGCGATTTCGGCCTTGTTTTTCAAAAACTTTTTGCCTGTGTTTTTCAAAAACTTTTACGCGGCGGAGGCCGGGGAGGGTTACAGTGGGCGGGACAGCGAGAAAGACAGTAAAAATACTCGGAGAGCGACAGGGAAGGGGACTAGGGCGAGAACCTCTAAACCTCAGTCCAAAAGGACCAAAAAATAAAAACGAAAAATATTTTTTCGTTTTTATTTCCAGTTTGCCCTTCGGACTACTCCAGAGATGGTGGCCTTCGATACTCCGTACTCTCTTGCCATTAGAGCCCCTAGTCCTCTCTTTCTATCTAGGGAGTTCCACCTCTCTCTTATCTCCTCCACCTCCCCCGCCGATAATTTTGCGTTGTTGTTCTCTCCCCCTGAGAAGTCTGTCTTTTTAATTGCCCAGCACAAATTACTGTAAAAATTATTTTCTCGGTCATGGTCTATGTGCCGGACAATATTTTCGCCGGGGGAGCGAAAGCAAAAGGCAGTAGCTACTAACCTATGCACACTGAAGCGTCTAGTAGTAGAGCCCTTAACGAGACTCACCCTCCTGTAGACCCCCTCTTTCGCCGTCCCTTGCCTAAGCATTCTTTCCTCTATCTCCTCCAGCAGCCCGCTCTCCCCGACCACAAAACCCCCTTCTCGCCTCACATTACCATGATCGCTCACAGAGTAGTTCTCGTAGCCCTCAATCGGTTCCCATCTCTCTTCAGTCATCTCGCCTCCTAGTTCTACGATATTAGCCCAAAAAACTTGTTCAGTCAAGGAGTAAAAAACACCTAAAGTTCAGTCACAAATAGTCAAAAAGGCCCCTATTTTACAATTCACGTTTTTTCGGGAAAACGTGAATTTGAGCCCAAACACAGCTAGGGAGTCCTCCAAAAGCGCCCTTCGAGCCCCGATTCGACTGTGTTTTTCAAAAACTTTTTAGCACAATAGCCCAAAAGAGGCCCAAAAGACCCTCAAAAGCTCTAAAACTAGCACATTTGGTAGATTCGACCGTGTTTTTCAAAAACTTTTTGGCACTATCCGGTCCTGGGGCCAAAATCCATCGCCGAACTTTTGACTGGTCTTTGCCTATCTATAGTAGCTTTATATCTCTCCTTCTTTATTAATTCCCTCTAGATCTTCATTCCTCCCCCGCGCTGACTTTTTTATTTTCCTTATAGAGCATATGCTCTCTTCTCTAAGTAGTTAGAACTATTAACTATTCCCAGATCTCCCCCGAAAATTTTTATTTTTTGGCTCTAAAACGGCATAACTAGGTAAGGATAAAAGGACTTAGGACAAAACTCTTAAAAGGCATCTATACCCCCCAAGCAAATAGCTTCACCCCTTCTCTGGTCTGTTCGTCAATCTATCTAAGGTAGGATTACTAGGGGAGGAGAACATTTTCAGACTCCCCGCAGAATTTTGGTGGGTTCTTCAGTAGCAGGTTACGGTGTGTTTTTCAAAAACTACCTGTCAGGATAGTACTCTTCCTTCGGCTCTCTCTCAGTGTCTTCGTTCTCTTTAGCGTACTTCCCTTTGTTCTCCTTTCTCGCGATCAAATCGCGACAGCGGAGGCAGTCACAGCCTGGGGTTGGGACATCATTCCCACCCATCATCGCCTCAAGGAATCCCGGTGGGGGAGTGCCGATCCCACCCGCCACCATCGCGGCGAGAAGCCCACCGAGCGTACCACCCATATCTTTGGCCTCTGCCTCCTTAGCAGGCTTTTGAGTCATATCTCGGATGTACTTATCCGCCGCATCCTCTGGATTCGGGCGTCTGTGGAAGTTGTAGCTCGTCCTCCACTCAGGATGGATCTCGGTGATCATCCCCTTGGACTTATCAGAGATCAGGCGCAGAGTCTCAGAGGCCCACTCAGAGGCATAGAGACCGCGAAGGTTCGTCTGTCCTGGGAGCCGATTGTCCTTCGGGAAGACCGCCAGAGCGGCGCGTCTCAGCCTCGGGTCAGTAGCCCGGACGGCGAACTCCTGGCTGTTCTCGCCCCAGCTGTTTTCGATTTCATCGTGAGCGATCAAGGATCGGACCTTGATCCGCTCCCCATCGGGCTTAAAGATCTCGTAGATAATACGAAAGCTGCCGTCGCCCTCATTGAAGAGAACCCAGCTCGTATCCGAGAAGACGAGAGCTTCGGGAAGGGACCCCGATCCTCCTCGAAAATCGTCAGGGTCGAGCCCCAGATTCTCTACCCATCCTAGGAGCATCTCCTGGATCTGTGTAAGTGTAATCTCTCCCATACCTATCTCCTTCTTTTCGGCGTTCCCCGCCGAATTTTTGTCTATCGGAATCTGCATCCCGTAGAGCCGTTAAGCTCTTTCATCCCTCGCCAGGGAATCATCGGCGGGTTTCTCTTTCTTCTTTCAGTCGGCCATTCCGATTATCGCAGAGCCCCCACCGCCACCGTGAGTCTTGCAGGCACCGGGGCCATACCAGCGATCATGTGAGCTTGTGGTGAAGCCCCGGTGGGTGTGCTCAAACTCGCGGTGCTCTAGCGTAAGCCCCCACTCGGAAAGCTCTAACCGGATAGCAGTCGTGCTCTTAGACAGGCGATGCGCTAAGCAGTTCATCTCGCCAAAATTGAACTCAGACTCTTCGTTGTCGATTTTAGACTCGACAAACTCTTCAATAGAGCTGAACTCATATTCGTCTGGGTCGTATCCGCCAAATCGTTCTGGAAGGTAGCTGCTCATTCCGTCTCTCCTCGGCTCTTGCGAGCTTTTTAGGTTCTCTCTTATCGAGCTTCTATATAGTATAGGGAAACGGTCTGTATGTAAAGTAAATCAGTATATAGAAGAAAAATAGTTAGATCCACCAAACGTACTTGGTGCGGTACTTTTCCCGCTTAGCGATGCGTTGTAGTCGAAGCTGACTAGGCCCTCTAGAGGCGGTGAACCTCCGCCGCTCTGTGCGTATTACGGTCTCATCCTTCGGCCAGCCATCAATGCCTATACACATAAAGATCCCTTCAGCGACCTCTTCCTCACTGAGCAAGCAGTGTCCTGCTGAATGATGCTCTAGGGGTCTCTCCTTGGCCTTCTATATAGATCCTTATTTTCCCCACCTTCATCGCTCCCGCAGAATTTTTATCTTTGCCATCAAGGCATCAGCACCATCTTCATCGAAACCTGTCTCCGAACTTAGACAGGACTCAAGGTACTCCTCCAGTTCCCCTAGTAGGTCATACATCTCGGGTGCTTTAGCAGTCAGCCGCATATTGGCACCTACGTTTACACGCCCACCGCAAAGTTCTCTTTTTCCCTCGAACAAGATTTTTTGTTGGTTGCGCTCATTTGGTGTACCGACAACGTAATTTGTCCGACCTAGCACCCTGAACTCCCAAGGCCCCTTCGTGTGAGCTACGTCTTCTTTCATACTCTCTCCCATCTCACTCCTCCCGCATGATTTTTATCTCTGCCGCCGAAGCATCAGCCTCTCCGCTTTGAGGTCGGTAGGCCACGAAGACAGAGAGGGCAGTCTACTCGGCCCCAATCCGCAGTATCGTTTCTTCCTCCTTTGCAGAAGGGTCCAGATGCAGCAAAGTGAGTCGGGCCGTCCAGACCGGGAGCTGGGTCTATCACTACCCGCAGCCCTGATGGAGCGGTGTACTTGTGCGGGTTGCTTGTCGCGTCGTCGGCCAACTGCATCAGGGTCTCAAACTCATCAGCTGAGATATTTCCCAGGCGACGAAAAAGCTCTTTCTGAGCTTCGTAGTTGAAGCCCTGCATTCTCAGGCTGTCCGATATCTCACCCGCCTCTAGGGCTGCTTCGTTCTCTGGTAGGCTCTTTAGTCTTCCTATTCTAGTTCTTATCGATCTTCCCATCTTCCCCGCCTTTTAATTTCGATCTGTTTTTCAAAAACTCTTTTTCTAGTTCCGGGTCAAAGAGCCTTATATCATCCGTCTCGACCTGATCTGCCCACTTTCGTAGGTAGGCCAAGGCTTCTTTCTTAGACTTAAAGATCATTGGCCGGTCTGACCACCTTTAAGATCAGGACCAGACTATTATGATCTGTTAGGCTGATCAGTCCCTCTTTTTCCTCGAAATATTCGTTACCGATCGCGTAGCGCAAGCAGGCCATGATCGTAGCCTCTCCCTCATCAACTAACGCATCAGGGAGCATCTTTAAGGACATTAAAGGGATGCTGGCCTCATACGTCACATCGTCCTGGGTCGGTTCTCTTCTGCGTAAACTGCGCCTAAGATGCGAAATTATAGGTTCGTAGTTCAGACCGGCGGCCATAGTGCTAAAACTTCCCGTCCCGTATCCATATACGGATCAGGGCTTGGGTATGTTCTGCTACCCAAGTGTTCTTATCTAGGAGCATCCGGGCCGCTGGGTTTAAACAGCCGTCCTCCCTGGCCTTCTTCGATGCAGCTTCTCGAACTCGGACAGATTGATCTTGGCCGACCTTGGCCCAATCTGTCGGGTCTTCTCCACATCGCCAGCTGTTCACCATCGAGTTTTGCTGTTCCATCGTAAAGAGCGTATTGCCTACGTTTGCCGATGTCATCCACTCATCGAGGGTCAAACCGCAGTTGTTGATGGTAGCTGATCTAATCGGCAACCTGCGCGGGGACTCGGCGGATCGCCTGTCTCGGAAGTGGTGCGTAGCCTTTTCCCGCTCAAGTCGTGGGGGATTGAGATCGTCGAACTCCCTGAGCTGTCTCTGTACCTCCGCCCTCCCTTCCGGGGTCAGCTGAACCTCTAGCTTCTTTCCGGCGTAGGGGTCAGGGTGAAACGGCGCGACCCTCTGTGGGGTTTGAAGCCCCCCACCGACGAAGGCGTCTACCACCTCCATCTTTATATGCTCGCGCCTTTTATTTTTAGCTGCGGCTTCTGTCTCCGCCTCTTCCCGCGCTCGATTTTCTTCTGCTATGCGGGCGTCCGTCTTTGCGATCTTCGTATCGACCGACAGAGCGATATGGTCATAGTCCGAGTCGGTGTCGTTCCACAGCTCGCGCTTCTCTAGCTCAAGGTGGATCAGAGTATCCCGGCGTTTAATCTCCTGCATCTCAAGCCGTCGCGCTCTGAGCTTCTTAATATCCATCTTCTCTCTCCCTCTCTGTCTTTAGCAGCACAGCTGTAATCTCGGTCCTGTTCCCAGCTAGGCCGTCACAGGTCTCGCAGGGCAGGTGTGAAAAACCCTGGTCTGTGCCTCCGCCAACGTGAAACTCGTATCCCGGCCACATCAGATGTATATTCTCTTTTTGCCAGTCTTCGCTTGCGCCGCTTTCATCACCATTCGCGAGCCAGGATAAGCAGTCATCACAGATATCTATTCGGTACTCTTTCTCAGACTGCATTTTTCTTCAGCTCCAACCAGAAACGGGTCTTATACTCATAACCCAAACGGATCGAGATCAAATCGATCTCCTTGTCCTTATGCTCGGTGGGAATGTTACCTCGGACCACCTCAGTTAAGACCTCGTTCGTCTGCTCGATGCTAAGGCCCTTGCAGAGCCGTCGAGGCATCAACAGATAGTCCCGGTCATAAAGATCGGCCATCCAAAAAATATCGGGGTGAGAGCAGGGAACCTCTTTAAACATACATTTAAAGTAGTAAAGCCTCTGCTTCGCCAAGTCGTAGTTCGAGAGGTCCACTAGGAGACTCTTTCGTCATTGCCGCAGTGTACGCAGCAACCACCTGTCTTATGCCAAGCTCTCTTACAGCAGGCTCCCCCCGCGCTACATTTTGGGCAGCTTCGTGAAGGCCAAGCACCGGAGAGTTCTCTCTCGCGCATCAGCTTATCCTCGTACCTCCATCGGAGTTTATCGGCGCGGTCTTGCCGTCTCTCCTCAGCGGTCTTTGGCTTAATCTCTACTTTCTTTCTCACCTATCCCCCGATATTTTTGGTCTGTTTTTCAAAAAGTCGCACGTTCAAGCAGTGCTAGGAGGAGTATCGCCGTGATCGCAAGGGCCAGGGTCTTCGGCTTGATCGTCACCGTCTTCTCCGTAAGTTTCTTTGGTCCACAGATCATGGTCCCTTAACCAGTTCGCCATTTCAGCCTTCCGATCAACAGGCGGAACCTGTGCTGTCTCCGGCTTCTCTTTTATTCTCTTAGCGACAGCCTCATCGGAAAAGTACCAGAACTGGTACAGGAGCGACTCTTCTGCTCTCACTCGATCGTCTTTGGCTCGAAGCTCAGCCGGATAGTTTCCGGTTCTTTCGAGCATAGTTACATATCGTTCGTATAGTCGGTTGACCGACCGCCGTAGGCTCTCCATCGTATACGTCTCCCTAGTTGCTCAGGAAGGCGGCATCGAAATCCAACTCGGCGGCGTCTGTCGGAGGAGCCCAATTTCGAGCGTGGCAGATCGCTCCGCTAGGGAGTTGGAAGATCTTGAACCATCCTTCCTTGTGCAATGCCCGAAGATGATCTTCGCATCTACCACCGAATTTCCCTAGTGTATCGGAGTTCGCTGGTAGCGGACGTCCGAAAATGGGGCCGGTCTTGATCTGGCTCCAAATGCTCTCTGTGATCGCGTTAGTGAACCAGCTGTTCTTAAATCCGCCTGTTCTTTGCAAGAGTCTCGAAGTAAGCATTCTGTCTCCTTTTCGCGTCTCCGCGAAATTTCTGTCTTGTGAGAGGCTCAGACCATCTCACTGGCTTGGACCTGCCCCTTTCGGAGCAACGCTCTGAGCTTAACCAACTATTCGCTGTCTTGTGGGAAACAAGGTATGCTCCAACGGTTGCGGTATCGGTTAATTCGACAGTTCTTGTCGTACTGTCGCGCCCCAGCCTTGATTTGCTCAACATCGCAGGTTTTGGGGATGAAGATGATCACGTCCGGGTTGGCCTCCGAGAATCTCTCAGCTGCGAGAAGGAGATCATAAATTCCGGCTCCTGGGACGATCTCGTTAAGTTTCCCGGCTTCGGGCCGACCGAGTGTTCCGTCCAGCTTCAGGTAGACAAAGCAGCCATCTTTGTCTTTTCCTGTAAAGGAGATCTTCGATGTGTTCCCACTGAAGCGGAGGGTCAGAAAGCCTGACTTGCGGTAAGCGACAGCCCAACGCCGGATCTCGCGCTGCGCCTCTCTCCGGTCCCCGAACTCTTCGGTAATAAGCTCGAACTCGCTCACCTTATCGTTATAAAGTTCATGTCCTCCGAGAATAACTACGTTCTCGGGTCGATGGATGGAGTTGGGAAAAAGCATCTTATCTCTCCTATGCTCTTGCGAGCGTTTTAGAGTCTCTCTTATCTAGCTTCTATAGAATATAGAAATACGGGTTATATGTAAAGAGAATCGTGAGGAATAAGAAAAAATAACTCAGTGGTAGGGCTTGACTCCGAGCGCTTTGAATAGACAGTTTGCACACACAACTGTGTCCTGTCGCCCGTCCAACTCAACCACCGTCACACCTTCTACCTTGTCTTCTGTGTGCTTCCTTACACCCCCTCCGACCGTGAACACTTCGGATACAACAGCGCAGCATCTAGGGCAATCGGTCGTATTGGCATAGGCCCTGACCAAGTAAGTTGTTCCGTCCTTCACGATACTCAACCGAGTCGGAGGAGAGGAGGAACTCATTAGCTCCTCTATCGCCTCGGTCAACTTGTCTGGATGGACTCTCCGAGTCGAGATTAAGGTCTCCCTGAACTCTACCATTTCCTTCTCCTTTTATTTTCTTTTCAGCGTGCCTTCAGGCCCAGGTGTTTGAGCAGACAGGAGCCGCACATCTCCCCCGCTTCTGTATCTTCGAGCGCTGGACCTATCAAGCCACCGTTCTCGACCTGAGCGGTTGAGCTTGTTATCGAGCCGTAGACCGTGAAAATCTTTCCAACATCGTCCTTGCAGTCTGGACAGGTCGTGGTCTGCCCGAGTACCTGTACCTCATACACATTATACATTAAAGGCGATGCCCGCTCGACGACCACCTTTGATATCGAGTCTCCGTGAAGCTCTACAGCCTCCTTGATCGTTGCAGCCAGCTCGTCCGCGTCGGGCTGTACTCTATAGCGTGCTAGGAGTGTTTCTTTAAATACTGACATCTCTTTCCTTCTCTCCCCCGATATTTTCGGTCTGTTTTTCAAAAAGTACTTCTTTTCTGTCTTCTCAGAATGGCTCTAAAATCGAAGTAAATTCATTCTGAATAGTAGGGCAAGGGCTGAGTCGTTTACGTCGATTCTAGGCTATCTAGGGGGCGCTTAGAGGGGCACTCCTGAAGGTCTAGTTGTCGCGATCTGGGGCTTTAGGATCAGGCATGTCGCCGTAAGGTGTGTCGATCTTACCGTCGAACAAGAACTTTGCCACCTCTTCGGACCTTGCGATCTCGATACTTGAGTTCGTCTGAATCCACAGCGAGAAGCTCTCGACCTCGATGTTGCCGATAGCCTCACCTAAAGCGAACCGAAACTCTCGGATCATGTTCGACTGGGTGACGTTATCGAGAAACAGCTGTTGCGTCACAGCCTGCTCAAAGCTGAATCGAAGCGCAGTGTTCCAATTCGGAGACCACCCCGGCTCTTGCCCCGGAAGCGAGAGTGTTTCTAGCTTCCAGCCGCGAACCTTCAACCACTCAGCATCGAGAGCGACCTTTCCTGCAACCTCTGGGGCCTTTTCCCCGTTCTCGTTAGGACGGGTGGTGGGTGGTAGTTCTACCTCCTTCGCTTTGGCTCCCACATGAATGGGTTTACCTCTCCTTGCCTCCGCTACCAGTCGATCTCTCAGCTCTTTGGCTCTCTTGGCCTCTCTGCGTCTTCCGATCCGCTTAGCCATTTCAACGTCCTCTGGCCCCATCTCTGCGACCTCATCTAGAACAGTGTATTTCTTACCTTCGACTTCTTTCTCATGTTCGCATAGAACATGAGTTACTGAGTTCCAAGGAATGACGCAGGTAAAGGTCACTCCATTGAACCCGAGATCAACCGTTATCCCCTTATGGTCGATACTCATTGGCCTCTCAAACTGCCATGAGAGGTTCAGAATCGCCTTAGATTCGCCCATAAGGTGCCCTGGAAGCACCACATTGGCCTCTTTCGTGTCCACCACTATGGTGGTCATGCTCTTGGCAAGATAGCTCTCTACGAGCGCCCTGTTGGCTCTTTCCTTCTCTGTTGGGAATTGATCCATTTTGCCTCTGTTTTTCAAACCTTATTTTAGCTGCTCACTCGGCACCCTGAACACCAATTCAGGATACCTGTCAGAAGCTAAACGTCGGACACCAGCTTGAAGACCGTTGCGACCTTCAAGGACAGATCTGCGGTCATAGCCTTTCTGTCCTTATCCATACCGAAACGTGTTCCCCACTCTCCCCCAACCGAAGTTGTCAACTCGAAGGTAAAGATGAGTCCATGCTCGCCCCAGATAGTTACCGACGTAATCGGAACTTTTGGTCTGTGGGGACCATCGGAGAGATCCCTTATCTTTGCTTCCCGTACAGTGACCACTTGCCTGACCTTACTGATCAGCTCTAGGGCTCTCTCGAAGTTGTCTTTTCTCTCACCCATTTCTCTCAGGTCCCCCAGCGGCGACGATCTCCCAAGTCTTCGGGACACCCTTGAAGGTGGATACTCCCCTGTCGCCTACGGCGTAAGGAGCAAAAATAGGAGGGTTCCACCCATCCTCCAGATCGTGTCGCGTGGTCCAGAACGAGCTTTTTATCAAGCCCCTCTCCAGGTCGATCTCTTTCGTCTTTAGTTTATACCACTGATACTGTTCCATCTCTGTCTCTCTCCCATCCGCTCCCGCGAATATTTTTATGTCTGTTGCTGTCTAGCCCGCGCAGGCCGCTTCAAAGTTCCCGCTAGGGAGTTCTTTCAGAAGTTCGCCGTACTCAGCCGCTCTGACCCCATATGCGCAGGTCAGAAACCACTCTCCTCTTGATTGCCCTATCTCGTACCATCTCCCCCCGATCTCAACTCTGTCTCCCTCTTCTCGGTCTCCCCCGATAACCAAAATTGTCATAAGAGCGGCTTGACCCCCGGTCATTCTAGCTCCCTCGATTTGTCCGTGTTTTTCAAAAACTCTTAGGTTGAACAGCGCTTAGCGACTGACCATCCGACGTCAACCATACGCCATAAGGGAAGATTTAGGAACTTCTCTCTTTGCGGAGCACTCAGGGCTTCCGCGATCTGTACCAACATCGAAGTGGTAAAGGTGTCCAAGATCGTCCCCTCTGGATTGAGTTCGTTCTCAACCACGCGGAACTGACCCTCAGAGAGCATCTCTTTTAGAAAGACCAGTCTTTCTTCACCAGCGGGGAAGAAGATAGGTGTTCCGTGGCCGCTCATAGTGTCCTCCCTCTCCTCATCGTCTCGCGAATCATACGCTCTTTAAACTCGTCCTTCAGAAACTCGTCCAACAGCTCCGAAGCTGCGCTTGCTTCAAGCATAACCTTGCTGCGGTAGTAACTGTCTCTGTCCCTTCGGTCAAGCGAGACGATCTCTAGCATGTCCGTATTCGGGTTGTAGGTCACCGACTTTTGAGGAAAAAGGAACGCCTTACAGGTGATCAGGGTTGCGAATGTCGCCTCTCTTCTTCCGATAGACATCTCAGTCCTCGGTGACGACGATGAAGATCGCCCTGTGCTGAAGGCTCGACCCTAGTATCGCTGTATCAGCAAAATCTCGGATAAGCTCAAGCACGATCTCAAGCTCGGTCCCGGTGACTTCGGCGACCTCGAACACATGATCGGCAAGATCAAGGAGCAAGTCGTCTCTATCGACCTCGACCGAGGAAACCTGTAGGCTCCCTTTTTGAGAAATGCTGACGGTGTGGAATCTCTCTGCCATACTATCTCCTGGCCTCTCGGCTCTCTTGTCTGTCTCTCTCTAGTATCTTAGGAAGTATAGAATATAACTCAGTTGTTGTCAAAGGGAATAAAAGTTATCAGCGTAATTAACTTCGATGCTATGTGAAGGACCTCGACTTTATGCTTCTTCAAACAAGTCTCGCAAGTAGCCTCCATCTTACCAGAGTCATTTGGTTCTGCGCGAGCGCCTCGCCTCCAGTTCACTAGGGCGGCTTGCTTGTTCACTATAGGATGCTCTCCTTGATCGAATTTCGGCCCGTCAAAACCGCAAGTGTCGCATCGAACCTGATAGGCCCCTGTCTTATATCTACGGAGTGGCATCATCGCTCCCTGTCGGGTCTACCGCCAAAAAATGCTTGATCGTCTTCTGCGCGGCAGTCAACTTCTTAGATGTTGAAAGGTCCAAGCTAAGAAAACGGGCGATGGTGATCGGTTTATTACTCATAAACCCGTACCAAGCGAATAGCTCCATCGCAGTCTCTAGCTTAATCATCCCTTCTCCTTTAGGTAGCTCAGAAACTCCCCCAAATGGGCTAGGTCTCTAGGGGTCCCATCCGCTTTGATTATCCACTCCTCCCCGCCCCCCTCGATCGAAAATCGAATCTCCTTATTCGGCCAAAGTGCGTTCAGTGACGACGCTTCTGCGAAGATAGTGTCGAAAGACGCACCCTCCATCTTGATCTCTAGTCGAGCGTGTTTTGGGAAACCAACAGATTTTCCCTTATGAGAATAAATACTCGTAGTCAACCGCCTACTCCATAACTCGACCCTGATCGGTGTTCTTGTATGAAACTCCCTCGCGCTCAGGGTTTTACTCCAGCCAACAGAGCCGTCCTCTTGCCGATACCCGATCTGGAAAAGCCTTTCTTTGGGCGTACCTGGACCGAATATCCCTACAAGATGATGAACCTTGACCGGGTAACTTTTAGCGCTGCTAGGAGGTAGATTGTATCGGCTTAAACCGGGTGGGTGGAATAGGGAATCAAAACCTTCCCTATTTATGGCTTTCGGTCTCTGTGCCATTTGATTTCCAGCTGTTTTTCAAAAACTTTTTGCCCGGATGGGCGCTCAGTGGCAAAGGCTTTGCCACTGAGCTGGAGCGCAGATCAGTCTAGAACTTAACGGTCTCGACCTTGGCTTGGGTGGGACGGCTGACCTTGATGGTCTTCACCACACGGATAACCGCGTAGGTCGCGGGCTTGAAGCCGTCTCGACTGGTGTCCCTGGCCCAACGCTCAGCGTCGGCGGTCTTCTCGAACTCAGGCTGATCAGGGACCAAGACCAGACGCTTGGAGCCGATCAACTGCTCAACGGTGACGACCTTCAGGATGCCGTTGGTGCGGGTGCGCTTGGCTGCGGTGGCGGTCTGCTCGGTGTTTTCGATACTCATAACTTCTCCCTAGTTTGCGGTACTTCTACCGCGAAGTTCTAACCATTTGGCGGCTAACCGCCGGAAAAAGGGCGTATGTACGTTGCGCCCAAAGAATCTTCCATCGTACTGCGAATCCGCCCTTGACTGCCGCTCTCGGGAAATTTTCCCGTGGAAATCAACCAAGGTGAATCGGTCTGCTTCATCTAAGGCATAGACTACGACTCTGGCGTCTTCCGGGTAGGAATCCCCAGAGTTCATCAAGTGTGACCTAACGGCCTGTGGGCTGTCCCACAACTTACCTCTCGGAGAGGGAACCATCTCAGGATCATAACCCCCGGTGGACCTTCGGCCTTTTCTGTCTTCGATCCTGAAGACGAACTGGACCAAATCTCTGTCTGTGTTTATGTCTGTCACTCGGCGTCTCCCGAAAGATAGACCACTTTATCTCCTCTCAAGACGTATGTAAAGCACTTTCTCAAATAAATTGAGAAAAACTGCTTGCCAACACCTGACCTTCGTATGCGCGTGTCATTCTGGGGAACCCCCATACCCTGAAGCTGCGCTCTAAGATCAGCGACAACAGCGAACTCGGTGCTTTCGATAACTCTTTGGAAACTCACAGGAGCCCCTCCACAATCTGAGCCATCAGACTCATTTGGATGTTGGTATGCTCAACAGACCCATCCGTCGCGCCGCCCAGGTGTGCAACCTCATGCACCAAGGTGGTGAGCGTGCTTTGGAGGCTGGAGAGTACTGAACGGCTCAATCGGATCTTACTTCCCTCACAGACACCTAAAAGGCTCTCTAGGGAGAAGGTCACGATCTCAATGCCGTCCAAGGCATCTTGCTGGCACTTTCCGACGAGGAGAGCGGCTGCCTTGTCATAGTTCCCGCGCTCAGCGGGATCGAGATCGGTATACTGATGTACCGCTTTCGCTGTGAACTCAAGTGCCTGCTTCCGCTTCTCGAAGTCCCCCAGCTCTTTTTCGAGGATACGCAAGACCGTATCGTTGACGACTGCGGCTCTTTTGCCAAAGAAGGCCAACTCTTTCGCTTGGGCGTTGTTGCGTACCGGCTCGACCCCTTCCCCAAAGAGGTCAGCAAAGTGATCTGAGACAGCCTCAACAATGTGAGCGTTTCCGCTGTAGAGGCTGCTGTTATAGCTGACAAGGGAGACACCCTCGAAAAGCGAAGCAGCCAAGTCCTCTGCGTAAATCTCAGGCTCGCGACGGACGGCCTCGTCCATAAGCTCGCTGCAAGCCCACCTTAAATCCCACTCATCTGGGAGCGAGCGATCGCGGTTCAGCTCCAACTCCAGGCTGAAACCGAAGGGAGCATCGGGGCGCTCGGTTACAAAGACCCCCTTGTTGTAGATCTTTCCCTTGTGCTTTGTGTCCAGGAGGAGCAGAGCCCCGCTATGAGCTTTGAAGGTCCTCTTCTTATCGTACCCCGAGACCCAGAGGATCTTGTCTCTCAATTCTGTCCAAAGCTGAGAGTTGATACCTGTCATCGTTACGATGAAGGCTCCTCTTGGCTTGACTTTCCGGGTCGAGACCCGAACTACCTCCGCATGGTAGGTCTCTGAGTAGATGCAGTCTACGTTCCACTTCTCATCGTCGTTTATGATAACGACGTTATGCTCAGTGCTTCGGGCGAGTACGAGCAAGCTCATCGGCAAGCCTTCGCCAAACTTACCGATCGCGCTGTCAAAGCCACGCGAGCCAGAGGCTCCCATCAGAAGCGCTTTGTGGGGGACCTTGACCTTATCAGTCTTGATCGTGATCTCCTGGTTTGCTTGGCTGTAGGAGACCTCCATCTTCCCTTTTCCGTACTCGCGCAGGAGTTGTTGCGCGTCGTGAGCGTTACTGGCAAGCTCTCTAAATGCCTCCCAGATTCCCCACTCTTGCTGGTAACTGGTCTCGATGCTGAGTTCAAACTTTGCCACTTTCTCTCTCCTCCGCCCTCTCGGGCTTCTTGTCTCTCTTCTTCTCAATCTCTAAGCATCTATAGAATATAGAAAACCTAGCTCTATGTAAAGATAAATCGCTCAGCTGAGAAAAATAACTCTATCTTGGAGAATCAAAGAATAGGTCCCAATCCATCATGTCTATCACGATCCTGGTCGCTCTAGAGTGACCTGTCGCAAAGGCCCAAATTGGGGCTGGGGCATCCCGTGTGACCAAACAGGGCTCAAACCGCGTCCCCATAAAGCTACCGAGCCCAGAAGGAGAATCACCACGCTCAAGTGATGAGGCTTCATCCTCCGTTGCGGGGCGTATCCACGATCGATTTATCTTCCTCATCATCCCAACCGGAAGATACATAACTGTATCGTAAGGCTCCTCCTCAAAGCGCTCACAGTATCGCTCACCTGTCTCGTTGTCCGGGTCGTTCTCCCAAACGGCGAGAAACTCATCGATCTCCAAGACCAGCTTACCGATCTCGCCTGTCCTCATGTTGACATAACCGACAAGGCCGAAACGCCACATGATCCGCTCCGCAGTGTCCGGGTGTCGGCTAGGGGCTTTCTCATAGGTGCAGCCCTTACCTACCTGCATGAAGGTCAATACACCAGCATTGCTCGGTGTAATCTCCTG
>Ga0257119_1000945_pt1 | contig 22993 bp, 15 predicted proteins | sample SI112_200mmetaG_FD_190179 | JGI IMG/M metagenome (GOLD analysis project Ga0257119, IMG submission 190179) | Marine microbial communities from Saanich Inlet, British Columbia, Canada - SI112_200m | ecosystem: Environmental > Aquatic > Marine > Inlet | place: Canada: British Columbia | collected... | reverse complement strand
GTAACTATCTCACTAGCTTCAATGGCGTTCTTTAATCAAATGTTTCAGATACCACAGCAAATGATGCAAGGTTCTATGCAAATGATGAACCAACCTCAATTGTGCGATTGTAATTGTGCTTTACCTGAGTAAAACCGTTATAATAGGAGGCGCCTGCTAGCTACTACTCTCCTCACCCTTGTACACCCTAGCGGGCACCAAATTAAAATGAGTGAAGAATTAGAAGCAGTACTACGTGATGTAATCCTAGTACTATACGAACAAGCACGAGAAGAAGACGAGTCTTATTGGGACCTGGCTGACGAATTAAGTGCTATAATAAATAAAAGTAGAGGGGACGATACTACAGGATAGCCCTTTGTTTAATTATTTGAGGTAGACAGTGGCAGTAATAACGGTAAGTAAATTCTCAGGCGTGTCTCCTATGACACCTCCACGTTACCTAGGTAACGACGCAGCGCAGACAGCGTTGAACTGCTCTGTGTGGCTTGGTTCGTTGCAGCCTATTAAAGGCACTTCAACCATAACCCCTTCGCCTCTTACTAAAACAGGCACTATTAAATCAATCTACCGTTTCGGCCAAAACGAAACAGATGAGAAAAAGTACTGGTTTCACTGGACTGCAGACGTAGATGCCGTGCAAGGTTTCATCGCAGGTGACGTTACAGAGAGAACGTACTACACTGGAGACGGTGTTCCAAAAGTTACTAATAACTCAATGGCCCTAACAGGCGGCGGTGATTTGTATCCGATTGCGTCTTACACACTAGGCGTTCCAGAACCGACAGGTGCAGGGTTCTCTACTGCCAAGTCAGGAACTCCTGACACAGCTACTCCTGCGGAAACCAGAGTGTACACCTTTACATACGTTAACTCTTGGGACGAGGAGTCTACTCCTTACTCAGCCACCAGCATGGCAAGCTCTACAGAAACTATTTACACGGGCGAGACAGTAACGGTCACTATGCCTACAGCTCCTACGGGCAACTACAACGTAACTAAGAAACGAATTTACCGTTCAGCGGCAGGTACTTCAGACTCATCGTTCTTCTTCGTAGCGGAAGTACCTGTGACTACAACGACTTACGTAGATAACATAGCAGGTGATGCGCTTAACGAAGTGATACCTTCTTTAACTTGGATGCACCCTAAAGCGGACATGGAAGGTTTAGTTGGTTTGCCTAACGGAGTCATGGCTGGTTTTAAAGGGAACGACATTTACTTCTCGGAACCTTACAGGCCTTTTGCCTGGCCGGTGCAATACATGCAAACTGTAGGGTACCCTGTTGTGGGTCTTGCAGTTGTTGATACTACTTTGGTTGTTATGACTAAAGGGCGACCGTACTTCATCCAGGGTTCACACCCAGACGCTATGGTTATGATTGAAGCCGACGTTAACCAGTCTTGTATATCCAAGAAAAGTATTGTCGTTATGAACAAACATGTGTTCTACGCGGCTCCCGACGGTTTAGTTGGGTTATCTGCTGGAGGCTCAAACGTTATAACAGAGTCTATGTACGATAAAGAAGCATGGCAAGCCATTGGCCCCGAAGGGCTAATAGGGCAGCGTCATGAGGACCAGTACATAGGGTTTCTTCCCGCAGCACCGGGGGCGAACAAAGGTTTCATATATGATATGAAAGCTAAAACTTGGAACTACCACAGCATCGTAGCCACTGGAGGTTACAACGACCTCCGCCACGACACGCTGTACCTTATTGTAGGTAACGAGTTATCTAAATGGAACACTGGTACAGACCTATCCTACACATGGAAGTCTAAGAAGTTTACCTTCCCAGAGCCAAAAGGGTTCACCTGCTACCGAGTACAAGCCGAGGCGTACCCTGTAACTACTAAAGTGTGGCGCGATGGTACTCAAATAGTAAACATATCAGTAACCGACGGAGCGCTACAGCGCCTCCCTTCTGGGTTGGGTACGGACTGGGAGTTCCAGGTTGAAGGCGACAAAGAAATTTATAACGTACAGCTTGCTCAGTCTCCTATGGAGCTTAACCAAGGATGAAGAGGGTCTCGTTACCTGCCCTAGTATCTAAGTTATCTCCTGATTTGCGGAGGTTTCTAGACCGGGTACGTGACTCCTTCGAGTCCCCAGATGGTTTTGTTACCAAAAAAGAATTAAAGAGCACCTCTGGGTTTTCGTCGGGTTCGGATGGGTCTCTGGTGTTCGATGGCTCTGATTACGTCGACCCAGATGCCAGTTGTGTAGCGCCCCCTGTTCCTACAGCCCTTACTATAACAGGTGCCATGACATCAATTATGCTAGAGTGGGCAGGCACTGCGTACGGGGCCTGTTACTCCCATACTGAAATATGGAGAGCTAGCACGAACGCTTTAGGCTCTGCGGTACTGATAGGAACTACTGTATCCGGGGCGTACGCTGACGCTGTTGGTTCAGACGGTTCGTACTTCTACTGGGTTCGGATGGTGAACGTCAATGGTGTAGAAGGAGGATTCAACACTACTATAGGTGTTACTGGAGCAACTTCCCCTGACTTAACGTACGTGTTCGGTCAGTTAACAGCAACGTACGGTACCGGTACTACCGAGCCGTACTTCTTTGTACCTCCTCCTCCAGCTGCCGCTACATTAATCGACGGTGTAACTATCCCAACGGGTACGTACATGAAGAGCGCTTTGATTCACGACGGCTCTATTGTTAACGCTAAGATAGGAACGGCTGCAGTAGAAACGGCTAAGATTAAAGACGCTGCTATTATCGCTGCTAAGATTGGCACCGCTGCTGTAGAGACCGCCAAAATTAAAACCGCTGCTATAACCACCGCAAAGATTGATAATGCTGCTATCACTAATGCTAAGATAGCCAACCTTGCAGTACATAACGCTAATATTCTAGACGCGGCTATTACTAACGCTAAGATTCATGACGGCATCCAGAGTTCTAATTTCAACTCCGGCATCGCCGGCTGGAGAATGTCAAAAGCCTACGGGCTGGAGGTTAACAACGCGGGTGTGTTCAGAGGTAAACTCGACGTTGGCAGCGCTACTTCTGGCGCTAGGATGGAAATCAATAACACAAGAATTAGAGTGTTCGATAGCTCAGGTGTACTACGTGTTACTTTAGGTAATTTGGACACGGTAGCACCTACTAGTGGCGTAGTTAACGGTTCGTTCGCCTCACCTACTACAGCAGTGGTCGGCAGCACAATAGCAATTTCCTCTTCTGGAACTTCAACCAACTCTATGTGGTTGGCTCCTAATGGCACATCAAGTTTCGCTCCTACAGGAAGCATGACTACTTCCGCCAGTGGTGTTTCTACTAGCATTAAAATGCCTGATATCGAAGGAACGTACTACGGGTACGTGATAGACGAAGCGGGTAACGTTTCTGTTAAATCTTCGGCTTCGTACACAACCACTTCTATGTCTAATGTGGTGCTGGCGACTAGTACTACGTCTTCCCCAGGAGGCACTGTTGCTATCGTTTCAACTGGAAGCCTAGCAAGTCAAATATGGATGGCTCCTACAGGAACTACTGTGTTCTTCGCGTACAACAACCAGACTAAATCTATCAACGGAACATCCACTACTATCCTAGCGCCTACGCTAGCGGGCACGTACTTCATCTATGTAATAGACGCGGCGGGGAACATATCCAGTAGGTCCTCTGCTTCGGTGGTAGTCGCCTAATGGGTTTCGGGTTCGCCTTAAGAGACGCTGCAGGTAACGTATCTATGGATACTGACTCTTTTGGGTTACTGCTAGCAGACTCTTTTGTTATCAACTGGAACGGAACAGGTAGTAGGGCGTACCCCGATTTGGCGTGGAGTAGTGTCATAACCCCAACGCAGACAATGCAGATAGACGGGGCTGTGTATAGTAGGCACTTATCTTCGTTTGCGTTTGTCAACTTCACTGTTACTAGAGATGCTAGCAACGTACCTACCGTTCATTGGGCCTCAGGCGCTTCTAATAGTTCCGGGTTAGGGGGGAATAGCAACGACACCTCAAATGCGTACACTAGTCAATCGTCTAGCAGCCCAAGTGATTGTTTTGGTAAGGTGTTGTCTTTCGGCGGGGAGAAACGACCTGATATAGTTATATCGGTGTTCGCGGGTTAGTATGGCAGACTACGGGTTATCCTTCGAGGGGCTACACGGGAACGTTATGTTCTCCGACAACACTCCGTCTATGGCTTACATGGGCGACGCTGTATGGTCCAGTTGGGGCGAGAAGACCTACGACACTGGTAAACGCCAAATACACTACCAAGCGGAGTTAGTCTCGGGGTACGCACGCTACGACTTTTACGCTAACGTGTCCCCAAAAAACGTAATAGGAATATCGGTTGTCCAAAAACAACCGCAGGCTATGCGATGGCGGTGTGTCGGTGGGTGGAACGCAGGCTGTTGCGGGTACTACTGTGGGTACTATGGTTGCTGGTGGGACCCTTGCGCCTCGGGGTACTGGGAGTTCTACTACCCACCAGATTACACTTGGAGCGGCTCAGCAACTCTTTCGGACAACGCTAGAATGGCTAACTACACCGTTGAGTCATACGACAGACCTACGCTGTTTGTGTACTCCACTAACGCAAGCTGTGGTGCTAATGTTGTTAAAGTAACGGACAGTGGTTCTACAGGGCCCTCCGGGTATAAGGTATGGAACTTAGTTATAATGCTGACTTACACCGGTAGCGCTACGGACTCTACAGCTAAGAGTAGTGTTAGATTACTTTGCTTTGGTAAAATCGACCCAACGTACTACGCTGCTACTAGTCATGGTATGGCTATACATAACGCGTCCGCAGCCACAATGTTCCACTCCGACTTCGAGCCTTGCAAGGTCAAAGACATATTGAATATAAGTTTCGCTACGGGAGGAGTAACTAACCCAACTCAATCTTACATGTCTGGGAGCTCTAGCACCACGGCGGCGTTGAACGAACCTGCGCACCAAGCGGTAGAACTAGGGCGTAGGCGCCTTGAGGTTGGGTGGAACATAGCTATCGGGTGGAACATATACATGAGGTTTACGGAAGTAGTAGCGGGCTTACGGTGGACGGGCTCCAAGTGGGTAGCAAGCTACGTGTCCATAGACCTATCATCCCACAACGGAACATCCTCGTCGGGCGATGTTTTCTACGAACCGGGGGCTATTAACATCCCTATTATTGACGCAGATGATTACTAAAGGAGAACAATATGGCAGTTACAATTAAAGTTAAGTACCCAGACGAAACTACAGGTACGAACGTGATGGCCACGTTTACGTACCCAAATAGGGAGCCTACAGAAAACCCTCCAGAGGTTACTGTTCGTGTGTGGCAGGAGCTTATAGACGAAGGGGTATTCGATAGGCTAGACGACGCGGATATAAACCAGCTGTTTGGAGTACGGATAATGGAAATCGAAGAGCAGGAAGAACACGCGTAAAACAGCTACCCTAACTCCGTAACTATGATATATAATAAACTTGTGCTAAATAGTATACAAAGCTCCCATGAGTGAAACGCGTTTAGTCTTTGATGACAAAGAGCGTGTTGGCAAGTGGGTAGCTGAAGAAGTAGGACAAAGAACCTCTTGGGGTTCGTTCTACGCTATGGGCGCTGAAGTAGACGGTCAAATTGTAAGCGGCGTTGTATTTAACAACTTTAACGAGTGTAACGCCACTGCACATATCGCAGTCAGCAAACCCAGTAAGTTACTTTTAGAACTGTTAGACCACGCGGTAATACAATACGCATTTGGGTCATGCGGTTTAAAGAGACTTACGGGGTTGGTCGCAGCTGACAATTCCAAAGCATTGAAACTAGATAAACACATCGGATTCGAAGAAGAAGGTGTAATGAAACAGGCTGGGTCGGAAGGACAAGACGTTAAACTTCTGGTACTATGGCCTCAGAACTACTTTAGAGGAAAAGCTAATGAGTAAAAAAGATGTAGAAGCCCCTGACTATACCCCACTGACAGACGCGGGTTCCGCAGCTTCAGACAAAATGGGCCAGTTGGGACAAGACCAAATTGACCAAGCTAAAACGATATACGACGAGAATAAACCTAGGATGGATGCGATAGGTGACGCGCAGACAGGTTTGATGAACGACCAAACGGCTCAAGGTAAAGACTACTTCGATTACTACAAAGACACTTTTAGACCTCTAGAGAAAAGCATCGTTGCAGATGCAAACAACTTCGACACCGACGCGTACCGTAACAGACTCGCTACTCAAGCCTCTGCAGATGCAGGGCTGGCTTTTAACAGAACAACTAAGGCCAACGAACGAGCTATGGCAGGTATGGGTGTCAATCCAAATTCAGGTAAGTTCCAAGGTATAGGTGCTCAGAACGCACTTATGCACTCGGCGAACAGAGCCGCTGCTATGACAGGTACTAGAGAACGTGCAGCTGATGCAGGCTTCAACCGTAAAGTCCAAGCAGCAGGTTTAGGTAACTACTTATCTGGAGCTTCTAATTCGGCGTATGGCAACGCAGCTTCTGCTGGTGCTAACGCTACTAACGCTTATCGTGGAGCAGGGCAGGACTACTTACAGGGTATGAATCAAGGTGCGTCAGTAATCGGTACCGGTCTAAACATGAACTTGAATACTATGGGCAACGTACTAAATAACAAGACTAAGATAGCCATGCAAGAAAGTGAAAACCGAGGAAGCCTAATGGGCGACATCGGTGGAGCTCTAGGTGGCGCAGCTGGAATATACAACACCGGTATGTTTAACAATGGCGATAGAGGTTGGTGGGGTAACGGCAATGGGAGTAAAACATAATGGCTAGAAAATCAGGATGGCAACAGTTTACCGATAACTTTAGTTCTACGTACGACGCGGTAAATAAGTTCAGTGAAGAAGGAGCTATTAGGGACATTAACGAGCGTTCCGTAGAAGAACAGTTCGACGACACTGGTGCTGTAACAGGCTACAAGTACGGTGACACCTTGTACAATACTATGGACGACAAAGGAGGCTTGTTGCGTCCTACTGACTCCCAAATACAGAGTCAGAATTTTAAGGACATGCAGACGGTTATGAGCCGCCACGGCAACTGGAAAGGCGCTCAGGAGATGGGACTTAGCCAAGCTAACTTGGAAGCCAAACAGGAAGCTAACAGACTGGCTATGGACACGCACCAGTTTAACGTGGACCAAGCGGCAGCTAACCTTGAGGGTACTAAAAAGGAGAACGTAGGCAAAGGACTAAAGAACACAGTTGACGAAGTTGAAGGACGCGTTAAGATATCACAGGCCGAGAGAGACATGGCGAAAAACGAAATCTACACAGAGTACAGTAACTTATACAAGACCGAAGGGTGGGAAAACAACCCAGAAGCAGCTTCGAAGTGGATGGCGGACGCCGCGTTTAGAACGGGGGACATGAGCTTCTACGACACTGTTAAAAAAATGCATGGTGCTCAAATCCACCAAAAATTAAACGCTGCTGCACAGCTTATGGCTGGGGTTAAAGCGGCTTTATCTAAAGGGCAAGCAGGCGGGCAAGAGGAACTTATGGCTCTAATAGACGCCCAAGATGGCATCCAAGGAAACGTAAGGTTCGACGACACTGATGAGTCCGGAGCTGTTTCTATTGTGGAACTAGACCCAGAAGGCAACCCAACAAATGCTGCTCCTTGGGCAGGTAAAGACTGGGAAGACTTCTCGCAGAACGTAATGAAACGCCTAGACCCAGTAACAGCTCTTAGTATTACAACCAAGCAAATTGGTGTTGAGAAAGACCAAGCGAGCGTAGGACTGATAAACGCGCAGACGTTAGAGGCCTTGCAGAAAGCGTCGGGAGCCGGTGACCCTGCCGCCCTAGCTAAAATAAAACAGAAAGCCGTAACAGATTTCATGGATAACGCAGATGGTCCATACGCCGCGGCGCAGCGCAAAGGGGACTCGGCAGCTATGAAAGCTATCTTGGGGCTGTTCAAGTCTGAGATGGAAAATGCGCTTTCAGGTAGTGCAACGCCTAACACCGGTGGTATAAGTGGTGGTAGTAACACTGGTACTCCTACGGCTGGTAACGGAGGCGACAAGGGTATCTTAGGTAAGCTGAGTAACTTAAACAACACAACGGAGGGAATGAGCACAGACACGGGTGCTAGTGTAAAACCTGTTACAAAAAAGGTTCTCACTAAAGCGCAAACCTCTGAGCTTGCAACGTTGGACAAAGAAGTCTCTGACATACAAGCTAAAGTTGTAGAGCTATCCAACGTGAGAGGTCTGCAAGCCGGCGGTAAAGCCCGTAACGAAATTCAGAAACTTAGGAAGCGCATAACAGGTATAGAACAGCGTAAATATAAAATCCAAAACTAAGGAACCCCTATGCCAAGCATTCAGGACTTAAGAGATAACTACTCTGTACTAAACGAAAATAACTACAGCGATGAAGAGGTAGTTAACTGGGTAGCTAACCAAACAGGCGAAACTACACAAGAGGTATCAGCGTACTTATCTCAGACTCCTACTACGGCCCCTCAGGAGTACGACCCATACGCGGCGTACGACACTGCTATGGGTCTTGCTGGGAACACCGGCAGTGATGGGTATGAGTCCGAAGACACTAATGTTGTTAGGGATGTAGCCGATGTAGCCACTGGGTTAGTATCTGGTACTGCGAAAGCAGCAGGTGCAGTAGTTGGACTTGGTTCTTTGGTTCCAGGGTTGCACTACATTGCTGACCCTCTGTCCGCTTGGCTCCAAAAGGGTGGCGAAGCACTAGACGAAGCACTGCTATCTGACCGCCAACAAGAAATTAACCAAGAGTTATCAAACAGACTACAAGAGGCTGCAGGCGAATTAGGTCCTGACGCATCGTATGGTGACTACTTCGACGCTATGGTGTCCCAAGGTGGAGAAGCTGGTTCATTTGTAGCTGACCATCCAGGTCAAGTTGCCAACCTAATTGCCACATCTGTACCTTACATGTTTGGTGGTGGTTACGTTACTAAAGGTATTAAAAAGGGTGCAGAAGCATTTGGAATTGGTAGGGTCGCTAACATGGGCCGCAACACTGGCGCCGCAGTTGGTGAAGGTGCTATTACGTCTGGTGAAGTAACTAAAAATATTATTGAGAAGACCGGTACGTCCGGTGAGTACAGCACAGACAGACTAGCTGCTGTCCCAGCAGGTATGGCAACCGCGGGTATATCACTGATTAGCGGAAAAATGGCTACCAAAGCGGGTGTACTCAACCCTGATGAGGTCATTACTAGTAAAGTTACAGGAGCCGCTACCAATTTAATAGAGCAGTCGGCCAAAAAGGGTCTACGAGCTAACGCAGTAGATGTTGCTAAGGGTGTTGGTTTCGAAGGTGGCGAAGAATTATTACATGGTGCGCAAGAGAAAGTATTTGAGAACCTTGGTACTGGTACCCCACTACTGGAGGACGTCGGTGGTGATGCCGTTATGGGCGCGTTCGCTGGTGCGGGACAGGGTGGTGGTGTAAACATCGCTAGGGCTGCATTAGCCAAAGACGAACTAAGCGAAGCTAGTAAGGAAGCACAGGCTGCCATATTAGCAGAGCAAGCGCAAGCCCTAGAGGACGACGAGTTTATAGGTGACGCAGGCGCTATAGCGTCCACTGAAGACAGTAGAGCCTTCGCTGTTAAATGGTCTAAGATACTAGGCGTTAGCACCGATGAGGTATTCCAAGACCCACGTTTTGACATTGTTCGTCAGCAGCAGGAAGAAATAAAACAAGAAAAGATTACTAAGACTAACCGACGCAAAGCCGCGGAGTCGTTCCCCGACGAGAATAAGTGGGAAGAAGAAAACGCAGCGAACCAAACACAGCAGCAAAGACTAGACATAGCCAACGAGCAGTCTGACCTTGGCTCTGCGTTCGTAGCTTGGCAGGAAGAAAACGAGCAGTACGACACTAATGACAATGTCATAGAAGCGTTCTTAAGCGACCCAGCGGTACAAGACTTACTCCCAGAAGTGGACGACAGTAGAGAACCGTACTTCGCTGCTTTGGATGCACACTCAAAATTTAAAGGTGTAGAAGCTAATAGAACTCCGGAAGAACAAGCGCAAGTAGACGCTATTGTTGCTCCTCTAATTGACGCACTAAACGTTGCTAACTCAGATAAAAACCTAGGTGGCATTGCCGCTGTGGAACAAACGGCTAGAGAACAACTAGACCCTGCTGAGTGGGCGATTGCTAAAAGAAACAACGCAGGCCCTAAGAAGGGTAAAGCTAAAGCAGCCGCTAAGCCGGCTACTCCGGGCCCTATTTCGAATGAGGTACCGGGCCCTATTTCGAATGAGGTACCGGGCCCTATTTCGAATGAGGTACCGGGGACTACTGAAGCCCCTGTTATTACTTCTCCTTACAAAGAGAACTCTAAGAAAGACTTAGCCCATAAAGAAGCCACTGAAGCCCTAGGTGACTTGGAAGCGTACCCAGAAATTACCAAAGCTATTGAAAGTAAGAAAGGCGTGTACGGCTCCGGGGAAACTCTGTTTAGTAGAACACTGGCTAAGGCTAAAGTTAAGAAGCGACTAGCAGAGCTAGGGACTACCACTGAAGGGGGTTTATCCAAAGATAAATCTTCAGTAGCGACTAAGGACGTAGGCGCTAAAATAGCAGCCGCGGTGGCTAGTGGTGAAATTGAGTTAACCAACACACAGGTGAAGGTACTGGATGTAATCCTTGATGCTATCGAAACTGATACACTAGGTGAGTACTTCTATGGAGACGGTAAAACCGGCTCCGCAGCTATCGCTAAAGCCGCAGGCCTTAAAGGTCGCTCGACAGCAGACGCTGCTGTTAAATCTATTATGGGATACTTCACCGAATTTGCAGGTGAAGGTACTAAAGAACAACTAAAAGCTACTAAGTTGCGAACTGAAGATGGCAAGACCCTTGGGGAAGCCTCGGTTGATAACGAAGATGCCCAAACAGCTGAAGTAGAAGGGTTCGTTCCAAACGAAAACGAAACTAAAAAAGTAGTAGCCGACGCTGACGAGACGTCAAACGACGACGTAGTAGACGTGTTTGACCATGGTATGGGCAGCGTCGCAGCAGGGGGTACCCGTGCTATAGAAGGCGTTGCGTCTCCAGACAAAAAGGGAAAAGCCCTAGTTGCCAAGAACGCGGAAGCGAAAGGAAAAACTGAGGACCAAGCTAGGATTAACAAGTCTCGTAAGGGGCAAGAGGGTTTAGTCTCCCGCGTTATGGGGGACAAAGGTATGGCTAAACAAATACAAGAATCTTGGGACGAAAGCAAACCAGAGGAAGCCGGTTCGTTCAACGACTTACATGTAACAGCTAAGTACGCTTGGATTAACGCTGTGGGCCTTGCTATGGAAAAGGGAGACCCTTCGGCTCTAGTAGAAGACGCTCAAGTAATTAACGATAAATTTAGTAACCAAAAAGGAGAGACTCCAAATGCTGAACCCAACAAAAGGACAGAAGTTAAAGATGAAAAAGTGGTTAACGGACAGCGCAAAACTGATAGGCGACCTGAAAGAGCTGGGGCAACCGCTGATGGACGTGGAAAAAAGAGTACTGAAACAGTACGGAAACCGAAAGTAGTACAGCAACTGGAAGCCGGCGCGAAGGATATCCTGGGCGCCCTATGGGCCTCTGAGTACCCTCACCTAAAGAAACTACTAACCCAGAAAAAGTACAAAGCGTTTGAGTCCGAGGTAACCGACATCGCTAAAGTTTTGGAAGAGGGGCGCTCGCACAAGTCAACTAAGGATGTGATTAAGAAAGAGGAGTCCACGGCCGCCGCTAGGGACAACGCCATAGCGTTTGCAAACAAAACGCTAAAGAGTGACGACTGGTTCTTAGACCACCCTACGTTGTCTGAAATGCTACAGGCCCGAGACTTTCCTGGTTTCCGTGCGGAAGTATCTAAGCTAGCGAAAGCGAAAGAGGATAAAGCGAAAGCGGAGAAGAAAGCGAAAGCGGAGCGTAAAGAAAGCTTCTCAGACGCTGCGAACGCCATTGCGGCTATGCGTAAACCGAAGGCTACTGCCGAAAACAATAAGAAGGCTATGAAGTTCGACAGCCTACTAAGTATGTTGTTTAATAAGGGGGCTGTACCTAAACTCATACGTGACCACTTCCACTTCGTGGATACGGTGGCGGAGCTTAACGCTTTGTTCCCAAATGACACACCAACTTCTACGGGCGTGGGTGGTGTTTATAGAACCCAGCAAACCGCCACCGGTTTGAATGAAGACGTGGTATTCGTTATGGAAAACATCGAAGAGGGTACCGAGTTAGCGCTGTTCCTGCACGAAGTAGGAGTGCATCTAGGTTTGGAAAGCTTGTTTTCTGGCTTAGACTTGAAGCACGTAATAGGTAAAATTGAAACTTGGATGGTATCCGACCAGCCTACGTTACCTCTAATGAAAGACGGAAGTCTGGACCCTAAAGACCCAGTAGCTATTGCCGGTAGAGTGTCGGAACAACTGGCCCGCATTAGAGCTAGAGCGAAGGAAGAAGGTAAAACCATCCCCGGTAGTACTATAGAGTCTGAAACCATCGCTTACTTCATACAGTACGCAGTAGAAGCTGGAGTAGAGCCCTCCGCTGTCGCTAAGCAAGGTAGCGTAGAAAACGTAGCTTTTCTAATCGTATCCTCGTTTAGAAAAGCTCTACAAAAGTTAGGGATGTCTAGGGCCGGAGTTGCAGAGTTGACTGTTGAGGACTTGTTGGACTTATCGCTAGGAGCCGCGCAGGAAGCAATGGGCGAGTTTGGTTCCACTAGCCGCGAGATTAGTATAGGGCTCAAAAGAGAAGCCCGTGACGCGAAAGACCTTAAAAGGCTACGAAAAGACGCGAACCAAGCCGCTCGTTCACAAGAGTCCATTAACCCAAAAAAGAACAAAAAAGACCTTAGCAATACTAGAAAGACTATTAAGGCTGTGTTTGGCGACACGGGTATCCAACATTGGGAGACGTTCAGTAACATAATGAAACGAGCTTCCAACGAAAACAAGTTCTTGCATCAGTTTATTGAAGAGAACAAAATTAAGATGCCCGGTGCTTCTATTTGGTTTAACTTAATACTGAAGGCCGAAGAAACAGCAAACCAAATTAAGAGGCACGTAGAGGGTGTTGCGGTGCAAGCCCGTGAGATGTCCGATGAGCGTCTAGCTGTTGTAAACAAATTTATTGCTGACTCTACTTTGGATAGAGCCTGGGGTTATGACCCTAAGTTTAAAGGCAGAAAAGTAAAAGTAGATAAAGCTATGGGGGAGAGGTTTAATGCCCTAACCCCATCGGAACAGAAACTTATTAAAGACGTGTTTGCCCACGGCGAAACTATGATACAGCGTAAGCGCGCTATTGCTAAGGCTAAAGGCGTTAGTGACGCGTTCTTCCACACTGGAGTTCTAGACGGCCCATACGCACCTCTGAAACGTTTTGGTAGCTACGTTACGACCCTTAAGTCTGAGGCATTACTAAACGCTGAAAAAGCGTACAAGCTAAGAGCCAACAAAGTAAACAAGCGTCGCGTGGATAACCTACGCGCCAAGGAATCACACTTCGTAGTTAAGTTCTTCGATACTATTGGAGAGGCTAGCAGATTCAAGAACGACAATAAAGCACTGTACTCGAGTGCTACTACTACAGAAAAGATTAAAACGGTGAGTGAAGGCAACGTGTCTAACCACAAGGTTCTTAGTAAAGTACTAGGCACCATGAAGGCTTCTAGCATAGACCCAACGGCATACAAAGCCATGGAGTCTTTGGTACAAGAAATGTACATGAGTTCGCTAGATGAGAGTAACGCAAGGGAGTCCCAAGCCAAGCGAGAAGGTATAGCTGGGTTCGATTCTAACATGATTCGCTCGTTTTTATCTCATTCAAGAGCCGAAGCTAACTTAATTTCTCAGATGGAGCATGGCGCTGACATAGCGGAGGCTCTAGTAAATGCGGAGCAAGAAGCTAAGACTGACCCTGAGGAACTAGTACCGGTGTACAACATGTTAGTGTCGCACTACACATCTATGTTAGAGGGTAAGGAGACACCAATAGCAAACACTATAGCGGCGTTTAATACTGTGTGGATGCTTACATCAAGCGTGGGCTATCACTTTACAAACGCCACTCAACCGCTGATGGTTACTGTACCTGTACTGGCCGCTACGTTTGGGGATTACAAAGGGACTATGAAAGCTCTGTTGCCTATGTTTGGCACGGGGTACCAAGTAGCGCGAGACGTGGTTACGTTTAAAAAACAAAACGGTAAGTTCTTACACAGACAAGCGGAAATTGACTTTTCTAAGCTAGACCCTAAGTACAAAGAGTTGTTCAAAATGCTGCAGGACCGAAAGCTATTAGACGTTGGTATGGAGCAAGACCTAGCTGAGTTTACTAGACTTAACACTGGCTCTGATGTACTCAACAAAGCGAGCGGTGCTGCTAGTGATGTAACACACCGACTGTACCAAGCAGCTAGAGTAGTAGAGATGTACAATCGTGTGTCTACAGCTGTAGCAGCCCACGATATGGCGATTAAGCAACCGGGTAAGATTAAACACCTAGGTATGACGCCTTCTCAGTTCGCTATGAAGATTGTTCAAGATACACAAGGTGACTTCTCTAACACGGACGCCCCAAGACTTCTTAAACGACTTCCTAAGCTAATGGTTCAGTACCGTAAGTATCAATTCATGATGGGTTGGGTTTACGCCAACGCAGCGAAAGCCGCGTGGTCTGGAACAACTGCGGAAGAAAAAGCAGTGGGCTACAAGACCCTAGGGTACATGCTCATGCACGCTGGTGTGTTTGGCGGTGTTAGAGGTTTGCCGTTCATCGGCGTAGTAGCTGGAGCGTTCTCGTTATTCTCAGGTGGTGAAGAGCCTGAAGACATCGAACGTATTATCGGTAAGTACATTGACGACCCGGAGTTAGCGAACCTAATATCTAGGGGACTGCCTTCTATAATAGGCATAGACATGTCAACCAAATTAAGCCAAGACAAAATATTTCACCCAGCACCTTTCGTAGACTTAGAGCTTTCACAAGAAGGACTTAGAGACGCTTTCTTCGGTACATTCCTAGGCCCAACAGCTAACACGGCGTCTAGTATGGTACGCGCTACAGAGTATGCTTCCGAAGGTAACGCATATCGCTCTATAGAGACCGCTATGCCTAAAGGTATAAAAGCCATTATGGAGTCGTGGAGAGTAGGTACCGAAGGGTACTCTCTAAGAAACGGAGACCTAGTAGCTGACCCGAGCCAGTTTAACAAGATAGCTTTGGTAGCAAACGCACTAGGTATTCCTGCCGCTGACTTGAGTAAGCTTAAGTGGACCTACGGTCAACAGTACGAGCTGAAAGAGTACTTCAGCGAAGCTCAGTCTGACATTAGGAACCAGTACATGGATGCTGATAAAGCAGGTGACTTCAATAAGATGTCCGAGCTTGAAACAGAGTTCCACGAGTTACAGGACGCTAAGGACAGAGTAAGACCGTTCTTCAACAATGATTACAAGGCCCTTAAACGAACTTCTATTAGGTCCCTATTAGGGGCTTCTAGGAAACAAGGGAAACGGGAACGCAACTCCAGACGTAGTTTGGGAACCGAATAGTTCGCTGCCTTGGTACAGGCTAAACAGTACCACTAAAGGTTCGGTTTCCTCTTTTTTCCGGGCCTTTCTTTTTTGAGGAGAAAAATGTTTCACACTGCGGAAGACTATAAACCCATAAGAAAACTTACCGATAACGTCGAAGTCATCTTGGCTGAGTACCTAAAGGTGTCATCCAAAACAAAACAGTGGCCTGAGGCGCACCTACACAATGGCAAGTGGGAAGCGTATGGTATAAAGTTCCAAGGAGAAGACCTGCTTAATGAGTGCCCTAAAACTACTGAGATAATAAACAGTATTCCTGGAGTATTCATAGCTGGATTTTCTGTTTTGAAAGCGGGCTGTGTTATAACACCTCACGTAGGTTACACCGACTCGGTATGGAGACTACACCTAGGGTTGATATGCCCTCCTAACTGTTGGATACGTGTTGGGGAAGAAACACACCACTGGAAAAAGGGGGAAGCTGTATTATTTGACGACACTATAGAGCACGAGGCGGCTAACGAAAGTGATAGCGACCGCGTTATTCTTATAGTGGATGTCAAGAAGTAGGTAGCCCGTCTCGTCGGCTAGTCGGCTAAGTCACACCCCCTGGAAATCGCCTCATGAATAAAGAGACTAGGTTGGGGATGCCCTAGCTGCAAGTGTTTTTTAACAGCACACCGCTTGCTGGCGCCGTTGCGGGGTAAAACATAACAAACGTCCCCGCAGGGGAATTACTCTACATCTAGTAGTGTCTCTGTGGCAACCCCTTCGTCCGTCTCAACTAGGTTGAGGGGCGCGTTATCACCAAACAATTTACCGTAGTTGAACTCGTAGCAACGAGTCTGACCACTTGGAACTGTTGTTCCTGAGCCGATGTAACACTTAGCGGCAGGCTTACCATCGGCATGGTATATTAAATACCCACCGCTGTCCAACTCTTCTTTCATAGCTACAGGAGCAACACCGTGTTCCTTACACCAATCGTTAACCGCTTTAGACATTATGTACACCTTCTTGTCTTCCGTGCAAACTCTACCAATAGCAGGGGCGCGTAGCATTTCCATCGGCGCTTCCTTCTTCTTGGCTCTAGCGTCACCGAAGCGCATCGTGATGATGAGTCGTCCCGGTAGCGTAGATATAAACTGAGCGATGTGCTCACTAATATCTGTGTTACTTTCTTTACGGCTCTCGCGCATCTGAACAATTTGTTCCAGTGCCCACTTCTTCATGCCCGCTATGTCAAAAGATACTAACCCTATCTTCTCAGCAATCTTACCGGCCACTATAGCAGTTACGATAGTGTCTCTATAGAAACGCTCTTTGTTGTCGTCACTAGACTTTGGATTAAATTTACCACGAGCAGCGGTTATTTGCCTACGCACCCAGTCATGGTTCTTAATAACAAACCTAATGAAAGGTCGGCACGCTTCGCCGTAGACGTTGTCCATGTGGTCTTCTACAAACGACTGTGTTATGTCTGGGAATACATCGGCTCTAAAGTTCTCGGGTAGTTGTACCTCGAAGAAGCGCAACTGCGTCGCTTCAACTCTGAAGCCCGCAGGTAGTTTACTAATGTTCTCGTGCAATGAGTCGTTCGACGTAATGAAACTATTCTTAAACCACTGACCACCGACTGTGCTAAATTTACCGTTGGAACCAAGGCGCTCTTTATCACGACCGTTCGCTAAAGCGTAACCCGTTCTAGTTAACTCGTCTGGCGCTCTACCTGAGAACTCATCTAGCAACATAGGTACGGCGCCCATAATAGCGATACGTTTAATCACAGCGTTTAGTGTGGAACCCTGCTCGCCTGTTTGGCGTTCCATGAAGGAAGGGTTTCCATAAAAACCACACGCTATCTTAGCCGCTGTAGATTTACCCGTGCCACCATACCCAGTAAAAGCGAGAGGCAGCCCGTGCCAGTTCGAAGAACCCATGAGTTCAACAAGTACAGAACCCATCGAGTGGCACACCGCGAACTGAAACGGCTCTGCTCCCGGTCTGTTGTACAGCGTGTCTATATTAGCAACCCACTGCTCTAAAGTCCCGGAGGTCCCGAAGTTAACAACTACGTCCGCCGGCATATCCTCGTCGCATAGTACTTCTTCCTCGCCTTCTAGCTTAATCATGTTGGTTCCTATTACGAAACCTTTTCTGTCTTCGGTCCAACCAAACTGCTTGTATGTTTTGGTTTCCATACGCCACGCTTGGAGGGTTTCGATGAGACCTTCTGCAAATTCAGCCATGTCGTTCCTTGATTTATTTGTTCTCATTAAGAAGACTTCGTGCGACGCTAGAGTCTTTGCCATCATATCCGTTGACGCTAACTCTGAGGTGGGCATGAAGAACTCACGCCACCTGCCATTCTTTTCTTTGGCACGCCACTGAATTACCCAAGTGCCCTCGGAGTCTTGTATACGGTTGATAGGGTATATGAACGACCTACAGAACGGTCTCCAGTGTACAACTCCATCGTCGTCCTTGGTCGACCTAGACAATGACTTACCGTTCCAACGATAGCCGGTCATCGGCCAATATGGAATTTTCTGCCCTTCTATTATCGGTACTGTCGCAGGCTGTTCGTCGTCCGTTTCCGTTTCGTCCTTAGCGGACTCTGCTTGTTCCTTGTTGCCTAACTGTATTGAGAACTTGCACTTGTCAGCCATGTCACAAGACTTCATACACTCAATGTGTTTATCCATCTCAACACATGAGGTCGGCCCGAACTCCCACTCGTCAATCTTAGCTTGGGTTTCTTCAAACGTATAACCCTTGTACCCTTTACTCCACTCGTGTATTAGTTCCGTACCGTTCTCACAGTGCTTAACCACACCAATGGCTCTGTGCCAATGAGGCTCAGGTATGTCACCTTTCTTATCGCGGAACTCGCGGATAGCCTTACAGTGCTCTGCAATTACATTGGCGTCTGCCGTAGGGTAATCTCCTAGCGCCGCAGCGAACGGGTTAGCCCCTTTGCTCTTGTCATAGTTGTTAGTAGGCGCAGGCTGTACGTCGTTGTCCTTGATGTACCCTTGGAGTTTTTCACGTATTGTTTCCGCAGGGTACTGCTTACCTAGCTTGACTAACTTAACCTCAACGGGAGGGTTAGTCTTACGGTTATGAGTACCGACCGGTCGTAGTATCCGAGCGCTATCCATGTCAACAGCCCTGTCAGCCTTTAGCCCCATATGAGTCGTGACGTCCCTCTTGAGAGCAGACAGTTCCTTCCATACATCTGAGGTAACGTCTTCATCTAGCGAGAAGTAACAGTGGTACCCACCGCCCGACGAAGTTATCGTAGGGGTAAGTTGTAACACCTTGGCTAACTGAACGATATCTGCTAGCGCTTCTTCCCTAGTAGCGTACTTTTTCTTACCGTCGCCACCAACGTCGAAGTCGTCGAACAACGAACGGCACGCCACCACGTTTTCTTGGGTTCGTATGCGCTTCTTCTTTTTTCGTTCATCGTCGTACCAATCACCAAAAGAGTTCACTGCGAAGTAAACTGTCTCACCTTGGTCGTCGAAGAACTCAGCTGCTAGCGCCGCGTCCTTAGCGCTATCGTACTTCTTGTACTTAAACCAAACGCCACCTTTGCCTGTTGGTGTAGCTAAGGCTATTATCTTCGCCCCGCTGTCCGGTAGTACTAATTCTAAAAATTGTTGAATCCCCATGTTCCACCTAGTTATTTTAAAAAGTCCACGGTGGACTTTTTATAGAGCATAAAAAACCGGGGCGAACCCCGGCTTCCGTATTACCGCACTTAGTCGTCGAAGTCTAAACCATCTAGGGCTTCGTTGATGTTGTCCGTTTCTACTGGGGCTTTAACGTCTTTAATGTCAACCTTCTTTTGCTTCTGGAAGTCGAATTTTAGTTCTACTTCGTCATCACCGCCACCGTTTTCGTCGTAGACTACTAACTCTACAACTTGTACCGCTTGTAGTTCTAGTGACGTGTTTTGCTTACCGTCTCTTGACCAAACGTGTGCTGAACACTGCACATTACAAACCGAACCGTTACCTATAAGGTCAGTTATCGGGTTGCCGTAGATGTCTACAACTACTACAGGGCGCTTCGGTTTACCGCCTACACCAAACGTAGATGACTTCTTAAGCTTCACTTGCTTAAGCCCGTCTTCTAGTACTAGGTCGTGTTCTTGGTTTCTCTTGAACTTAGGGAATAAGCCCGTGTCTTTGTACTTGTCTGCTTGAGCGTCGTCTAGTACCACTTGGATTGTCCAATTACTAGTGCCTTCCCCTTGGTATGGTGCTTCGGGTTTGTCTGCTTGCAGTTTAGTCCACATTACTTTTACGTTGTTAAACGAATAATTAGCTATTTCAGCCATGGTGTTTCTCCTTTTTTACTTGAATGTTAATCGTCAAAATCTAAGTTATCTAGTGCTTCTTCTATGTCGTCGAAGTCTTCTACACTAGCAACCTTAGGTTCCGGCGCTTTCTTTTTTACTTCCGGCTTAGGCTCAACCTTCACCGGCGCTTCTTCAGCCTTTTCTTCTTTCTTAGGGGTTATCGCAAAACCCCCTACATTGTCAATAGGAGCGTCAACCACACCGGTAATCCGGTTGATGGCATCTTTCTCGGTCTTGACTAATCCGTCTATAAGTTTCAACTCGTCTTCTTCTACGAACCTAGTAGCCTTGAACGTTAGCGATGGGTAGTCACCTTGGGAATTAAATCCTAGCTGAGTTACTACGTACTTAGGGTCAACACCACGCTTGGATAACTGCGCACCGTATTGCCCTAGGGTCTTCAGTGCGTACGACGTTACCTTAAGTAGCATCGGCTCACCTACGTTATCGAAAGGGGTAACGCACAGTCGCATAGAGTCTGAGCATAGTTTACCTCTACCACCCTTGTCGGTTATGCGTGAGCCCCACTGGTTGTGAGGACAGATGGCACACTTCTTAGATTGAGGTGCATCAGCGTTATCCGAAGGAGCAGCCCCGTCGTTGGAGTAACATGTAGGCTTAACGAAACCACTGTCTTCAAACCCATCAGCGTAGTACACTTTAGATTTGTTGGGGTTCGCCGCTAGTATCACTATGTCTAACGTGTCCACTCCTATTTCTTCTCTCATTCCGTTACTACTCACGTAGAACGATGGTGATTTAATTGTAAGTTGTTTGAACCCTTCCGTGCTACCTGCCGCTGCGAACGGGTTAGTACCACTGAAAGTGTCTTTTAGGTGTGCAGGTAAGCCTGCGTCTAATTCAATCATGTCGCTCATATTACTTACGCCTAAAGTTAACCACTTGGGTTTCGTTCCAGTTCACACCGGGTGGTAAGTCTTCGTTTTCTTCTTTGTATTGAAGTACAGCCGTCTTGTTAACCCTACGTTCCAACATCTCCCATGCGTTATCCGCTTTGATGTGTTCAAGCAAAGCGTCCCAGTCAGCAACTGATGCCGATACTCTTGTGGAGCGATACGCCGTACCTGAGTCCTTGGAGGACACGTTGTCTATACCCCGTTCGTTAAAACGTTTTAGGAACTCTACTTCAATGTTGTTCTGTTTATCTTTGTCTCCTGCATCGTCCGCATTGTAGTCCGCTTTTCTTCGGGCTCTACGGTCGCGCAGTGCGATGAATAGTTTCAATAAAGAACCATCATCCATTTCACTCGCTTTTGCCATTACTACTCTCCTTTTTGTTTACTAACCAACTGTTGATGTCATCTTCGTCCCAACGAAGAACCTTTTGAGAGACTCTTATAGGTTGGGGAAAACTAACTTCACGCCTACGTAGAGCCGGTAAAGCGCCCTTCGTAATTCCTAATTTTTCCGAAACTTCTTCCGGTCTAAGTAAGTTCATATAAGTCTAAATCCTTCCGTATGTGTTCAAGAGAGTACAAGAATACCCTACTAGTACGAACGTGTCAAGCTATATGTTCGCCTCTGTGTGCTTTTATTTCATCAAGCAACGCACCTTGCATTTTTTGTTTGTTCTTGAGCCTTGCGTACATACGTTTCTCGACTTTTGTCCCCTCAAGCATGATGATAAAGTTATTCATTTTCTGCCCCGGTCTGTTGATACGACCATTAGCTTGCTCGAATGTTTCGTTAGATGTTACGCACGAGTACCAAACGATAGTACTAGCCGCTGTCAGGGTCAGACCATGTGACATCGCAGCCGGTTGGGCTACTATAACCTTAAGGTCTTTCCCTTTTTGGAAGTCTCCGAATATACGGTCGCGCTCGTTCTTACTAACTCCACCGTAAATAGTTTCTACCGTGAAGTGCTTAGCTAGTTCCCTCGAGACCATCTTGACTGACGATACATAAGGTACGAACACAATTACTTTACCTTCAGCCGCGCTGATAATATCTTTTGTTTCTTGGATGCGTGGGTTAGAAGGTATAGTCACCTCAGTACCGTCATCGGCGTAGACAACACCACACGCTATTTGTATTAACTTGCCTAACTTAACCGCTTCGTTAACTGCTGTGATGGCACCACTGTCTGCTTGAGTCCGCAAGCGGGTAAGCATTTCGTTGTAGGCCTTGTTCTGTTCCTTGGTTAAACTTACTTGTCGGGTCTCGTACATTAGAGGGGGTAGGTCTACACACTCGTCCCTAGTGAATCTAACTGACGGTTGCATAACCTCTTTGACCATGTCTAGCGCATCGGGTTTAGGTTGCCATATAAACTGAGTTATCTGACGCATCACTTGCATCTTAAATCTGTTGAAATACAGCGGAACCTTATCGGGAACCAAAAGCTTGCACTGCGCCCATGCGTCAGTTGGGGCGTTAGGAGTCGGCGTTCCAGTCATACCCCAACACCACCTTTTGTCCTTGTGCTTGTTCACTACTGCGTTTATTGTCTTCCACTTATCGGTCGCCGCATTTCTAGCACACTGAGCAATCTCGTCGACGATGACCAGATTTATGTCTTGTCTGGCGCGTAGACTTTCTTCTACGATAGCAACACCATCATGGTTAATAATATATACATCTACGTCTTGCGCTAACAGTTTCAATCTCTTAGCTCTAGTGCCGTGAACCACCACACACGTTAAGTGCGTGAAGTGGTTGAATATCTCGTCGGCCCATGTCCTTTCCAACGTGGAAAGCGGGGCTACTATTAGTACCTTGTTTAGTACACCTACACTTCTAAGATAGTCGTACGCCCATAGCGACGCTAGTGACTTACCCGTACCTAACTCACTTAAGTTGAACGCTCGCTTATACATAGATAAGAAAGCAGCCGCTTCCCGTTGAGCCATAAACGGCTTGAACCTACCCGGCCAATCATAGTGGTGTCTTATCGGTGCAGGCGCATCGAAACCTAAGTTTCGTAGCACTTTAGTTTCTTCTATATTATGGGGCACTGCTACTAGTGTTTCCCCTTTTACAGTTATCGTCTTAGCTGACGATATGACGCTTAATATCTTAGAGGTATCTTTAACCTTAAGTACTAGCGCCCTCTTTTTCTTCAAT
>Ga0257119_1000936_pt1 | contig 23202 bp, 24 predicted proteins | sample SI112_200mmetaG_FD_190179 | JGI IMG/M metagenome (GOLD analysis project Ga0257119, IMG submission 190179) | Marine microbial communities from Saanich Inlet, British Columbia, Canada - SI112_200m | ecosystem: Environmental > Aquatic > Marine > Inlet | place: Canada: British Columbia | collected... | reverse complement strand
TTTTGCCGCGCTCTATGGCGAAGCAAAATCCCTAGCCAAGATTAGCGAAATCGTCGGGCAAAAAAGCGATATTGCCGTACTCAACGCCCAAAAAGACATTCTTTTTCGAGGCGTTCAAGCCTGCTGGGAGCCACGCTCCTCCTCCTTCAAACATCTCGACCGTGACAGTAACCTTGCCCAACGTGGCAAAGTTCTTTTGCGCCAAAAAGGTGGCGGTGAGATAAAGCTAAAAGAAAGTTTCGAGAAACCTATTCGCCTTTTAATTGAGATCAAGCCTAAAGACAATGCCACACGCCGTCCTGGTGTGGAAATTAGCGAATATGTCACTAAGCCAGGCAACGACGAATTCCTTTCTCCGCTCGATTTTAAGCCCACGCAAGCGGGTTCTGTTGCAACAAGCAAAAAGATTTATACAAAGATCGGCAAAATATCCATGGATAATGTTGATGACGAAGATAAAATCGTCATCCGAACAGTAGATCTAAGCGCAGACGACCAAACACAACTGCTGCCTCTTTGGGCAGAAATGTTGGATGAAAATCAGGCGCGCACGCTCGTGAGCCGGACAATCGCCAACGCCGAAAAATTTGACCGTCCATTCGGCTTGCCAGCTTGCCCCAGCCCCCTCTCCCAGGCAGCTACGGCGACCTGTCTTAGCGTTCATCTCCCCTGGAATCAACTGATCGCAGAAGGTCTGTTGGCTTATGGATATAGAAAAGAAGCCACACACCTTTTTGTTCATTTAATGCACGGCATTTTACAAAATCTCAAAGCCAACAATGCCTTTTATCAACGCTATAATGCCGAAGTTGGCACAGGCATTGGCGAGCGGAACGCGCTCGAGGGGCTTGCCCCTGTAGGGCTTTTCATGCAAATTTTGGGCGTGCGGATCATCTCACCTACAAAGGTACGGCTGGAGGGAGAAAATCCCTTTGCGTGGGGGGTGACGCTGCGTTATCGGGGCTTGGTGGTTAAACGGGAAATGCAAAAGACCGAGATCACTTTTCCGAATGGCGAGCAAGTTGAAATCACGGACGATGCGCCCTGTATTATATCAATCTAAAAAAGAAGAAAAACTATGGAAGAAATTGGAAGTACTATTCTTGAAATAGAACGTGTTATTTTGTTGATGCTTTTGGTCGCCTTATTCGTTTCAATCATGGCGAAGCGGTTCCGCTGGCCCTATACGGTGGGGCTTGTGTTAATCGGATTGGCGCTGACATTTTTTGCTCATCTGACAGTAGAAGTGTCGTCGGAACTGATTATGGGTTTGCTCGTCCCGCCCCTGCTTTTTGAGGCAGCATTCCATATTCGTTTGGACGATCTTCGGCGCGACCTTTGGCTAATTATGCTTTTGGCGATTCCTGGCGTGATAGTTACCACCTTTTTGGTTGGCGGGGCGATCAACTTGGGGACAGGGATTGCGATGTCTACTGCGTTGGTTTTCGGCGCGTTGATCGCGGCAACAGACCCGGTCGCAGTGGTGGCACTTTTCAAACAATTGGGCGTACCAAAACGCCTGCAAATTTTGCTCGAAGGCGAGAGTCTTTTTAACGATGGCACGGCAATCGTGATGTTTGGACTAATGCTCGATATTGCCATACGTGGACAATTTGATCTGGGCGAAAGTTTGATCGATTTTGTGCGTATTGCGGGTGGCGGCGTTTTCGTCGGCGTAGTTTTGGGGTTACTCGCCTCTCAAGCCATCAGTCGTATTGATGATGCACTTGTTGAAACCGCGATTACGACCACTCTTGCTTTTGGGGCCTATCTCGTTGGCGAAGAAATGCATGTCAGCGGCGTGCTCGCAGTTGTGGTTGCCGGGCTTGTAAATGGGAATATAGGCCCGCGTGGCATGTCCCCAACCACGCGCATTGTAGTAAATAATTTCTGGGAGTACGCCGCATTTCTGGCAAACTCGATGATTTTTCTAATTATTGGTCTGACTACCGATGTGCAAATTTTGATTGATAATTGGCAAGCCATAGGCGTAGCGATTATCGCAGTTTTGGGCGCGCGTGCGGTGGGAATTTATGGTTTTTCTTTTTTCGGGAAAGACATTCCTTCCAAATGGAAACATATTCTTTATTGGGGTGGGTTGCGTGGTGCAATTGTTCTGGCGTTGGCATTCAGTATCCCCACTGATTTTCCCGAACGTGAGCGTTTACTGGCGATGTCTTTCGGCGTGGTTTTATTTACCCTCTTGATACAGGGCTTCTCAATGGACAAGCTGGTTAAAAAGATGCAATTGATTAATCGCACCAAAAGCCAGGAGGAGTATGAACGACGTCACGCTCGATTCGTTGCGAATCGTTCCGCCTCTGACCACCTTCAGAAAATGAGCGAACAAGGGTTACTCTCCGCACATATTTGGCAGCAGATGAATCCGATCTTTAAAAACCGAGAAACTGTTTTGGTCGAGTCTCTAAAGGATATTCTTTCAGCCAATCCTGCGGTTGAAACCGAAGAACTGGATACTGCTCGTCGCGAAGCTTTACGCGTTCAACGTGCAACATTGGGCAGCCTTTTGCGCGATGGAGTGATTTCGGACGAAATCTATGGAGAACTGGTTCACGAAGTGGATGATGCTCTCACAGAGCAACACGTCAACTGGTCTCAACTCTTGCAGCTCGGCTCAGGAAAAACACCCAACATCAAAAAAATGATGCTGGTTGTTATTCAAGAAGATGATTTGCATAATACTCTCAACGCATTAAGCAAAGCTGGTTTTGGCGTAGATCAATTCCCCAGCACGGGAGGGTTTCTAAGCCGCAAAAACGTGACTTTGATGATCGGCATCCCAAAAGACCGTGAAAAAGACGTTGTTCATGTTTTGGAAGAATCTTGTGAAAAACGTATCGAATACCTACGCTCTCCCCTTAATGGCGCATTTCTCCCCCTATCGCGCCCCGTTGCCGTGGATGTTGGCGGTGCGACCATTTTTACCTTTGATATTGAGGCTTACCATGAATTCTAATACTATGAAAATGATTATCGCCATCGTGCGCGATGTGGACGAAGAGGCAGTTGTAAAGGCTCTTCTCAAAGAGAATTTTCGCGTCACGCAAATCGCATCCAGCGGCGGATTTTTTCGTCGTGGTAACGCGACGCTGATGATGGGGGTAGACGAGGCAAAAGTCGACCACGCCATTCAAACAATTCGTGAACATTGCGAGCCTACTCTTGATCTTGCAGTTAAACATGCCACCGTTTTTGTGCTTAATATTGATCGCTTTGGGCAGATATAGGATTAATTAAAGAAGAGCAGCTGCCAAGTTTTTCGAAAAACCTGGCAGCTTTTTTTAATTTGGATAAATTTCATCGTATTTAATTTTGGATTATCATTGTAAAAAACATCATTTCCCTAATCGCTCTTTCTTCTAGTCATTTTCCGTCTTTCTTTTTCCCCTTGCCCTCTATACTCAACCCCCAAATAGGCCCCGAAGAAAAATATCAGACCGCTCAGATGCACCCAAGCCAAAAAGACGATAATGGTAGAGACCGAGCCATAAACGAGATTGGAGCTTGTCAAAAAGCTGGCGGTATAGCTTAAGAATATCCGTTTTGCGATTTCCCACAAAAAACCTGCTGCGATAGCGGCTATCCATATATCATGCCATGCTGGGCTCGTATGCGGCAAAAAGCGGTAGAGCAAGCCAAAAAGCACGATACTGACAAAGGTAGAGAATAAGAAGCTCACGCTCGAGAGTAGAAAAGGTGCGAGATTCGGTAGCAAGCCATTTATCAGGGGCGTGAGCCATGTTCCCATAATAAGCAGGGGCAATACGAGAATACTTAATCCGATCACGAAGAGCAGAGCTAATCCCCTATATCGCAATGTGGAGCGTGTATCTCTCCCTTCCCAAATGCTATCCATGACTCGAGCAACGATACTGAAAAGAGTTGAGCCTGACCAAAGCAAAAGAAGCAATGCCGTTGTGGTGATAGAGCCACGATTTTGGACGACTTTTGCGAGATTGTCTCCCAAAAAACGAGTGATGCCGGGCACAATAAATTCGAGTTGCGTAATTAACTCACTCTCCACCCAAAGCGGGTCAAACCAACGACTGGCGATAGCGACGATCAGCAGCACCAGCGGGAAAAAAGAAAAGAAGGCAAAATACGCAGTCCCCGCAGCGGCAAGGATCGAGTTTAGGGTAAAAGTTTTGCGAAAGGCTTTTTGCCAAATTCTAAAATGCGCTTCTTTGTTCATCAAATAGATTATAGGCGAAATCTTTCTTTCGGGCGTATAATCTTGGCACTTTTCAACTACTCAACAGGTTATTTATGCTCTCATATCTTGGCGAACTCGCCGCACTTGCAACATCACTTACTTTTTCTGTTGGCTCCACTATGTTTACCGCTGCCGGGCGGCGGCTAGGCTCTCTTGTCGTCAATCGCACCCGCTTGGTCATTGCAGTAGTCTTTCTCAGCATTGCCCACCAGGTTGTTCTGGGTACACTTTTCCCCCTCGATGTCGCTCCAGAGCGTTGGCTTTGGCTCGGTCTTTCGGGCGTGGTTGGGCTGGTTCTGGGCGATATTTTTCTCTTTCAGGCTTTCGTTCTCGTGGGCCCACGTCTTTCGATGCTGATGATGAGTCTCGCCCCGATCATTGCCGCCCTCGAAGCGTGGGTCTTTCTCGGCGAAACCCTCACAGGAGGACAAATTTTCGGCATCGCTCTGACCATCGCCGGGATCGGCTGGGTCGTGATGGAGGGAAACGGACAGCACCGAAACGACCGCGACTATGGGCGTGGGATTTTGCTCGGGCTAGGAGGGGCAATTGGGCAGGCAACCGGTCTCGTCCTCGCCAAGAACGGGTTAGGCGGCGAGTTCTCCCCTATCTCTGCTAATATGATACGCATGATCGCTGCGATTGTCGTTTTATGGGGCATCACCTTTTTTCAAGGGCAGGCAAAGGCGACAATCCAAACTTTGCGCAACGATCCTAAAGGCGTTCTTTTTACAACGGGCGGTGCTTTTCTAGGTCCCTTTTTGGGCGTTTCTCTCTCCCTTTTTGCCATCCAGCGTGTAGAAGTTGGGGTCGCCAGCACACTCACCGCCCTGCCGCCTGTTTTTCTACTCCCGATCAGCTATTTCGTCTTCAAAGAGCGATTCGGCTGGGGAGCTGTAGCGGGGACTTTGCTGGCAATGGCGGGGGTAGCAGCTTTGTTTTTGGTTTAGACGATCTCTTAAAAACTCATATTACGCAGAAAGGGTGTTAGCGTTGGTATCTGCCCCCTCTGCCCTGTCGGGCATCTCCCCCTAAATGCAAAGCATTTAGGGGGATCCTCCAGCGGAGCGAGGGGCAGGGGGGCTGAACGTCTGACTTAAAAATGCAAGTGCGTAAAGTTAAAAAGATAAAGTCCCCACACCTTTATAGGGCATGGGGACTTTGTCTTTGATGGACGCTATTTATTTTACTGCCTCTTCGCCGTCCACAAACCGCCCTTATCTCTAGTTACTTCCCAGGAGCCGAAAAGATTATCTTCGTCGGGGAAGCTGCCTTGAATGACAAAGTCTTGATCGGTTTCAAAGCTGAAGGCAATACCGCTAACAATATAGATGCCTGAGATTTCAAGCCCCTTATCGCTGAGAAGTGTGAATTCACCGCCGTCTGGCTCTCCTGTGAAGGTGATCGTGCCTGTATCGTAGTCTATCGCTTGCTTATCATGTTCTGACATGCGGAACTCCCATGTACCGGTCACGTCAAATGTGGAGGGAGGGGGAACTTTGTCTCCACCACATCCGGTTAATAGGAGGGTGAATAGTATGAGTAGAAGAATAAGTTTTTTCATGGGGGATTTCTCCTTAGGGTTTAATTTCGCCCCATTTTAGCACGGGATGGACATCCCTGTTGAAAAACGTGACCCAGCCTAAAATGCGTGCGAAGCGGTTTTTCATCTCAAAGAAAAAGTCCCCGTTCCTTCAAAAGGAACGGGGACTTTTTTATTGATTACGGACACACTGAATAACTGCTATTACCTCACACTCACTAAAACCGCTCTCACGGCTCTTCTAAAGAGATAATCTCCTGTGAAGGGATTATAGAACTCACAGGTCACTAATGTTACCCAATCATATTCTTCAGATTGGAGAACTTTATTCACACTTTTCTTTGTAACCAGTTTGCTCTCGCGCACTTCGTAGGTATATGTTAAGCCCCAAGCCTCGATTTGGATTTGGTCGCCATAATTTAGGTTTTTTAGCTCTGAGAAAGGTCCGGGCTGGTTGTACGCATCCCAAACATGACCGGTGATGACGGTGTTGCCTGCCCAAGTTGGGAAAGCAGAGCCAGCCAAGTATCCCGCAGATTGGTTGAGCCAGGTCACATCCCAAGTATCGTCTCTTTGGGGTACGCCAACGATGGGAATAGATACATCCAATTTGGGGATTTCTAGCATCATCGTGGTTTCGGTATAGGCTTTATTCTCAGGTTGTGCGGGTAGCATTGTGGTGCGCCTCATAGCGAAACCAGTTGAAGGTAGAGCGATAGTAGTAGTAACTTGAACGGTGAACGTTGAACTTGTATCAGATGCACCACCATTGAGTTCTATCGTGTTTGCTGCGTTCCAAACAGAGGTAGTACCGCAAACCAATAATTGATACTTTCCTACGGGTAAGGGTGTGCCGCTGTTAATGCCTAAGGTAGCAACGAAAGGGTCTGAGCCATCATAAGTAGCGGTATTTATAACGATCTGGGTATCGTCTCCGCCGGGAATAGTTGCATCATTGCAAGCACCTGTATCAAAATTACCGTTTGTACCGGCTTCTACCAAAATATAATTGCCTACATGTTTTGCTGAATGGTCTGTGTCACCGCTAAACATATCTTCGCTGAATTCAACGGTGATTTGCGTAGGTCCTGTGGCGAGGTTTGCGCCATTGGCTGGGATCGTATTTGTGCCAAAAAGAACGGTAGGAACAATTGCCTGACCAAAGACCGCTATTGCATTATCAGATCTGCCAGCGGCGTAGACATGCTGGCTGTCCGAGCTGACGGTCACACCCTTTGCATTGTTCAGTCCGTCAACACCGCCCACACCATCCTGAAGCATCTCTACAAAGGTCAACGCGCCAGTGCTTGCGTTCCGGCTGAAGACCGCTATTGCGTCATCAGTGGAGCCAGTGGCGTAGACATGCTGGTTGTCCGGGCTGACGATCACACTATACGCACCATCCAGTCCGTCAACACCGCCCACGCCGTCCTTGAGCATCTCTACAAAGCTTAACTTGCCAGTGCCTGCGTCTCGGCTGAAGACCGCTATTGCGTCATCATCACGGCTAGCGGCGTAGACATGCTTATTGTCCGGGCTGACGATCACACTATACGCAGCATCCAGTCCGTCAACACCGCCCACGCCGTCCTTGAGCATCTCTACAAAGCTTAACTTGCCAGTGCCTGCGTCTCGGCTGAAGACCGCTATTGCGTCATCCAAGAGGCCAGCGGCGTAGACATGCTTATTGTCCGGGCTGACGGTCACACTCTGTGCACTGTCCAGTCCGTCAACAGGGCCCACGCCGTCCTTGAGCACCTCTACAAAGGTCAACGCGCCAGTGCCTGCGTCTCGGCTGAAGACCGCTATTGCGTCATCAATACCGCCAGTGGCGTAGACATGCTTATTGTCCGGGCTGATAGTCACGCTCCTTACACCGCTCAGTCCGTCAACAGGTCCCACGCCGTCCTTGAGCATCTCTACAAAGGTCAACGCGCCAGTGCCTGCGTCTCGGCTGAAGACCACTATTGCATTATCAAATTCGCCAGCGGCGTAGACATGCTTATTGTCCGGGCTGACGGTCACACTCTGTGCACCGTCCAGTCCGTCAACAGGGGCCACGTTGTCCTTGTGCACCTCTACAAAGGTTAACTTGCCAGTGCCTGCGTCTCGGCTGAAGGCCGCTATTGCGTCATCAAATACGCCAGCGGCGTAGACATGCTTATTGTCCGGGCTGACGATCACACTATACGCACCATGCAGTCCGTCAACAGGATCCTCGCCGTGACCTATATCACCGTCCTTGAGCACCTCTATAAAGGCTAAGGGAGCCGGACCAGCCATAGTGCCGGTGACCATAATTAATGCCAAAGCCAGTGCAATGATTAGCTGCCCCAGGCGGCGTGTTTTTTTTGTGAGTGATTTCATTTCTTTTTCCCTTTTTATGTAAAAACAATAGAGCAATGGTGCTTTTGTACTAAATGTGATGAATTATACAATGGAGGGGGGAGTTGGTCAATAAGTGTAGCGTTTAGTAAAAAAAATCGTATATAAGTTATTTGAGCAAGCCTGGCTTTGGGCACAAGAAAGCCCTTCTCCACATCCCGCGCATCCACAACGGAAGCAAGCCCAAAACCTGAGCGAAGCGGCTCCACGTCAGCGTCCCACAAAAAAAGACCCCGTTCCCTTTAAAGGAACGGGGTCTTGCTTAAGTCTTAAGTCTAATGTCTTAAGTCTTTTAGTCCATGTGTTTGATCATTGCCTGACCAAATTCGGAGCATTTGACTTTGGTTGCGCCATCCATCAAACGATCGAAATCGTAGGTGACGGTTTTGGCTGCGACTGCGCCGCTCATGCCCTTAAGGATGAGATCGGCAACTTCATGCCAGCCCAAATAGCGGAACATCATCTCGCCAGAGAGAATGACGGAACCGGGGTTGACCTGGTCAAGGTCGGCGTATTTGGGGGCTGTGCCGTGGGTGGCTTCGAAGATGGCGCGTCCGGTGACGTAGTTGATGTTGGCGCCGGGAGCGATACCCATGCCGCCGATTTGGGCAGCGAGTGCATCGGAGAGATAATCGCCGTTCAGGTTCATGGTGGCGAGTACATCGAAAGATTTTGCACGGGTAATGGTCTGCTGGAAGACGATGTCTGCGATGGTGTCGCGGATGTTAAGTTTGGTTTTCCATTTTCCGTCGCCATGGGTGTCCCAAAGGGCTAGGGCTTCTTTGACTTCTTCGATGATCTCTGCCTGTTTATCGGGAGCCATCATATCGAAACCGGGGTCAACAGCTTTGGCATTTTCTTCAACGGTCATCTCTGGGTTGGCTTCTTTATTGTCTAAAATCCAGGTTTCGCGCTCGGTGACAATATCATTGCGGAACTCGCCTTTGGCTATTTCGTAACCCCAGTTACGGAAAGCACCTTCGGTGTATTTCATGATATTGCCTTTATGAACAAGGCTGACATCTTTGCGGTTATTGTCTAGTGCCCATTGGATGGCAGCGCGCACGATGCGGGCGGTACCTTCTTGAGAAACAGGCTTAATGCTGATACCAGCGGTGTCAGGGAAGCGGAATTTTTCGTATTGTTCAGGGAATTCTTCTTTCATCATATCCATGAACTTTTTATTCTCTTCGGTGCCTTCTTCAAATTCTGCGCCGGTGTAAATATCTTCGGTGTTTTCACGGAAAATGACCATGTCAACATATTCGGGGTGCTTCACGGGGGAGGGCACACCTTCGATATATTGTACGGGGCGTTGGCAAACATAAAGATCAAGCAGTTTGCGGAGTGCAACATTCAGGGAGCGGATACCGCCACCGATGGGGGTGGTGAGAGGTCCTTTGATGCCGACAACATACTCTTCAAAGGCTGTGATGGTTTCTGCGGGCAGCCATTCGTTGAACATATCGTAGGCTTTTTCGCCTGCGTAAACTTCCATCCATTGGATCTTACGCTTGCCGCCGTAGGCTTTCTCTACAGCTGCATCAAAAACACGCACAGAAGCCTTCCAGATGTCGCGCCCGGTACCGTCGCCTTCAATGAAAGGCAATACAACGTTGTCAGGAACCTGTAAAACACCATCAACCATGGTGATCTTTTCCCCTTCTGCAGGGACAGTAATTTTTTCGTAACCCATTTTATTTCTCCTTCGGTCTTTTTTTGGAATAACGAGAAATATTATAGCAGGAGGCAAGAGCGCAAGTCAGTGACGATTGTCATCATAGCCACCCGTAAGTTGAGACTTTAACCTTGACAAATTCCCGCCCTTGCATAGAATCACGCACAATGTCTAAGCAACCCTTTCACTTAACACCGCAAGCTGATTCGCCCATTGGGGCGGGGCATGCTTTTCGTTTTATTTATTAGAGAGCCATTCGTGGCTCTCTTTTTTTATACCTAAGGACAAGAAATATGCTGAAGCTCCCCGGATTGATCGACCCTCACGTTCACGTGCGTGAACCCGGCCAAACCCACAAAGAAGATTGGGATACAGCAACATCTGCAGCGCTAGCAGGTGGTTTTACGACCATCTTCGCGATGCCCAACACAAAACCGCCCATCTTCGACGAAGACACCCTCAACCTTGTGCTTGCTTCCGCTAAAGAAAAAGCGCGCTGTGATTATGCCCATTTTGTCGGCGCAGGACCTAAAAATGCCTCTGTTGCTGCAAAACTCGCCGCGCGCGCTGCCGGTCTCAAAATGTATCTCGACTCCACTTTCGGTGAATTACGCCTCGATGATATGTCGCTTTGGCACGCACACTTTGAGCAATACCCAAAAGAATATCCCATCGTCTTGCATTCCGAATCTCGCACGATGGCTGCCGGGATTTTATTCGCGGCGATCTATGACCGTCCTGTTCATATTGCGCATCTTTCCTTAAAAGAAGAGATAGAAATAATCAAAGCTGCCAAAGAGCGCGGGCTAAAGGTGACCTGTGAAGTCGCCCCGCATCATCTTTTTATCCGTTCACAGCTTTGTGATGAAGAGCGCGGCATCAAGAGCGAAGGTAGGCAAGAAGTCCGCCCAAGATTAACGACCCAAGCCGATATTGACACTCTCTGGGAGAATATGGATGTGATCGATTGTTTCGCCACAGATCATGCTCCACATACGCTTGAAGAGAAAGATTCGCAAAAGCCCCCGCCCGGATTTCCGGGACTAGAAACGGCGCTTCCGCTTTTGCTCACAGCCGCCAGCGAAGGTCGTTTTACGGTAGATGACATCATCGAAAAAATGTATACCGCCCCGAAGAAGATTTTCCACATCCCAGACCAGGCCGAGACATGGGTTGAAGTGGACGAAAATGCCCAATACGAGATCCGTGCCGAAGAGATGTACTCTCGTTGCGGATGGACACCCTTTGAAGGCTGGCAAGTGAAAGGGCGTGTGACGCGGGTTGTCCTCCGAGGAAAAGATGTGTATAAAGATGGAGAAGTTCTCGCGGAGAAAGGCTACGGGAAAGACATCCGAGCATAACGTCATTGCGAGGGAGTTCCTGAGCGGAGCGTAGCGAAGTCGAAGGACGACCGAAACAATCTCCCCGACTGTCTTGGAGACTGCCGCGTCGGGCTATCGCCCTCCTCGCAGTGACAAAAGAAAAGGATTTATGCAAAACTTCACCGATGTGAAACTCGAGATATTTACCCCGCAGGAGTATGTGCTGCAATTGCGCGATGAACTGGCGAAAGTCGGCGCGGGCGTGATCGGCAATTACGATCATTGTGTGGCGCTCTACCCCATCCAGGGCTATTACCGACCGCTGGCAGAAGCCAATCCTTTTGAAGGAGAAATTGGCAAGATCAATGTAGGCAGCGAATATAAGATAGAAGTGAATTGCAAACGGGATTTGGTAAATGTCGCGCTCAAAGTTATCAGGGGAATTCATCCCTACGAAGAGCCGCTGATCAATATCATCCCTTTGGCAAACCATCTTTTCAAGGGATAGGCAAAGATATGTTGCGCTTTATTTCCAGAACGTTACTCCGCAAACTTTTTTATAAACCCCTGAGTATTGATGAGCTGCGCGAAAGTCAAAACCGCTCTGCAAAGATGATGCAGAAAGTGCCGAAAGCTATTTCAGTGGAAGGCTTTTCGATTAACGAGCTTTCAGCGGAATGGGTCACACACAAAAATGCAAATGCAGAAAAGATCATTCTCTACTTGCACGGCGGCGGCTATGTTTCTGGGAAATTGGATATGTACCGCTTACTCTGTGGCAACATTTCTGAGAAAAGCGGGGCGCGTGTCTTGCTGCCAGAATATCGTCTTGCACCAGAGGATCCTTTTCCCGCAGCTCTGGAAGATGCGCTCTCGGTTTATTCTTGGCTGCTGCAAAATGAGACATCGGCAGAGAATATCTTTCTCGCAGGCGACTCTGCGGGCGGAGGTTTGAGTTTGGCAATGACACTCGCCCTGCGCGACGAAGGCCGTCCGCTTCCGGCTGGGATTATTTGCCTTTCCCCGTGGACAGATTTGACTTTTAGCGGCGACTCACACAAGACAAACGCGAAAAAGAGTGTCATCTTGCACCCCGAAGGTTTGCGCTTATGGGCAGATAGTTATGTCGCCCACGCCGACCCGCGTACGCCGCATATTTCACCGGCTTTTGCGGACATGACGAGTTTCCCGCCGATGCTCATTCAGGTCGGCGCGGAGGAAGTCTTCCTCGATGATGCCTGCATGGTTGCTGAGAGAGCCATATCCGTAGGCGTGGACGTGACACTCTCATTTTATGAAAAGATGTGGCATGTCTGGCAGACGATCGGGATTTTGCCTGAAGCAAAGAAAGCCTTTGATGAGATTAGTGAATTTGTAAAGAGAGTAGAACGCGAATAAATTTTGTCGCAACAGGATTGAAATCCCTCGCTCAGCACATTAAAGCCCCAGAGGGGCTTCCACAAACTCAGGCAGGGCTTTAGCCCGCACCGAAAATAAGGAGAGAAAAATGAAAAGAAAATTGACCTTACTCATCACCACCCTGATGCTGATTCTCTCCGCGTGTGAGATCACGCCGACGCCTTTACCTGAGCCAGAAACTGAACCCGCCCAAGTGGATGCCGTACCGGAAGCAGAAGAAGTAGTTCCTGAACCGACAGCGACCTTTACGCCAGAATCCGCTGAAAATGACACTCCAGCGGAAGAAGAAGTTGCAGCACCAGAAGAGACGGAAGAGAAAACTGAACAATGTCTTGAATTACTCACCCCCCTCGACAAAGCCGACCTCCCCGCCGAAGGGAAAGTCGTTTTTTCATGGACAGCCCATGATAGCGCAGAAAGTTACTCGCTCAACTTCATTTTTCCCGACGGCCTAACACTTGAATTCGCAACGAATGAAACCACGAAAAACCGCTATATGGATGGCTTCTCGATGCACCCCGCCTACAACCAGAGCGGCGAGCACCAATGGAATGTGACCGCCCTGAATGCCGCAGGTGAAGAGATTTGCCAGAGCGATTTTTTCACTTTCACGAAGCCACAAACGCCTGAAAACAAGCCGCAGGGGGATGGTGGCTGTGGTGCTTGTGGAATTACTGGAGGCGAAACAGGTGGCAATGTCGAAGAATAAATCAGCAAGAAAATGCCATGACATAATGGAACCAAGCCAAAAACATGCTCTGTTACAAGTTACAGGTTGAAGGTTCAAGGTTACAAACCAGCCTTCCAATCCTTCAACCTTAAACCTTTAACATTCAAACCTTAAATCCAAAGGAGAAAAAATGCCCACTTCCCCCCAATCCCCCCACCTGCCCTTTGGCGATAACGTCCACTCGCCGTGGTACGGCAAAGACGTTCTGAGCGTCAAAAACCTTGACCGCAAAGACCTCGAATATATCTTCGGCGTTGCCCACGAAATGCACGGAATGGTCGACCGCGTCGGATCCTTTGACCTGCTCAAAGGCAAGATTTTGGCGAATCTATTTTATGAGCCATCCACGCGTACATCCTCATCTTTCCACGCCGCGATGGAACGTCTCGGCGGCAGCGTTATCCCGATCAACAACGTGAAATATTCATCCGTCTCGAAGGGTGAAAGCCTCGCTGATACCATCCGCACCCTCGAATGCTACGCCGATGTGATCGTCCTGCGCCACCCCGAAGTCGGCTCAGCTGCCATTGCCGCAGAAGCCGCAGAAAAACCCGTCCTGAACGCAGGCGACGGCGTTGGCGAACATCCCACGCAAGCTTTGCTCGATCTTTTCACCATTTTCTCAGAACTCGACATCGGTGAAATTGACGGAAAAACCATCACCATGCTTGGCGATTTGAAATATGGGCGCACCGTCCATTCGCTCGCTCGCTTGCTGACGCTCTACGATGTCAAACTTAACTACGTCTCGCCCGATATTTTGAAAATGCCCCAAGAAGTGATGGATGAAGTTGCCGCAAAAGGCATCCCACAAGCTGAATACAGCAGCCTCGAAGAAGTTCTCCCCGAAACCGACGTGCTCTACGTTACCCGCGTGCAAAAAGAGCGTTTCAAGAATCCCGGCGATTACGAAAAAGTAGCTGGTTCCTTCGTCATCAACACCGAGATCATGAAAGCCGCCAAAGAGCAAATGATCGTCATGCACCCCCTCCCCCGCGTCAACGAGATCAGCCCCGATTTCGACAAAGACCCGCGCGCCGCCTACTTCCGCCAAATGGAATACGGGCTTTATGTAAGAATGGCGCTGCTGGCGATGGTGCTCGGTAAAGCCTAATCTATTCACCACAAAGAACACGAAGGGTCACGAAGCTTTTAGGCTTTTCCTTTGTGTGCCTTTGTGCTCTTCGTGGTAAAAAAACAAAATGGAAACTTTTTTTAGCTTTTTAGAACGACGTGTGGATGATTGCTCATCCCTACTCTGTATCGGACTCGACCCACATCTTGCCGACCTCCAACATCCCACTCCCGAAGCCGCCCTTGATTTTTGCTTGAGTATCGTTAAAGAAACATCTACCTACGCCGCAGCATTCAAACCCAACGCCGCCTTCTTCGAATATTTCGGTGCCGAAGGGTGGATAGCCCTCCAAAAACTGATTTCTGCCATAAAAGCAGAATCGCAACGCCTCGGCTCCATGATCCCCGTCATCCTCGATGCCAAACGCGGCGACATCGCCTCCACAGCCGAAGCCTACGCCAAATCCGCCTTCGAGCACCTCGGTGCGGATTGCATTACCCTCAACCCCTATCTCGGCAAAGATTCTATTGACCCTTTCTTGAAATTCCCAAAAAAAGGTGCGTTTTTGCTCTGTAAAACGAGTAATCCTGGTAGCGATGATTTGCAAAATCTGCTCGTCAAGAATTCCGAATTCTCCGAGAATTCGGGATTCTCCCCCCTCTATATCCACGTCGCCCAACTTGCCCAAAGCTGGAACACCGCCAACAATATCGGCCTCGTCGTTGGCGCAACCCAACCCGAAGCATTAGCCAAAGTCCGCGCTGCCGCACCCGATTTGTGGTTTCTCTCCCCCGGCGTCGGCGCCCAAGGCGGCGATTTAGCCACTGCGCTCAAAGCTGGTCTCCGCGCCGATGGCAAGGGGATGCTCATCAATGTTTCACGCTCGATTGCGCGGGCAGAGAGTCCTAAACGCGCGGCGGCTGAGTTGCGTGATGAGATTTTGCAGGTGAAGAACCAACTCAACTTCTAATATGTCATTGCGAGGAGCATCTTTTCGCGACGAAGCAATCTTCCTCTTTGAGAAGAAGACTGCCACGCCGTCGAAAAGCATCGACGGCTCGCAGTGACAGGAGAATATATTATGAAATATAAAACCCTCGCCGACGGACTTCTCTCCGCTGGTTGCGTCAAATTCGGTGAATTCACACTCAAATCCGGGGCAAAGTCGCCCATTTATGTTGATCTGCGCCGTTTGGTCGCTTTCCCTGATTTGTTAAAAGAAGCTGCTGCCGCTTACGCTGATATTATGCAAAATCTCGATTTCGATCAACTTGCCGCTCTCCCCTATGCGGCGATGCCAATCGGCACGGCGATTTCTCTACACGGCGGTTGGGGGATGATTTATCCGCGAAAGGAAGTTAAGGGCTACGGCACGCAAGTTGAAATCGAGGGCGTTTACGAGGCTGATCAACGCATCGTTGTTATCGACGACTTAATATCTTCTGGCGGAAGCAAGTTGGAGGGCATCATCAAATTAAAAGCTGTTGGTTTAAAAGTTGAAGATATTGTCGTGCTAATAGATCGTCAGCCCGAAGGTGTCGATTTTATGGGTAAGCATGGTTATAAACTGCACAGCGTTTTCATATTGCCGCAATTGCTCGATCATTGGGAGCAAAGCGGCGCAGTGGATGCAAAAATGATCGCTAAGGCACGAGAGTTTTTGGGATAATAAATTTAGAAGAAGGCATTATGCTATACTGATTTAGAAAGCTTTCTGGCCTAAAGAAGAATTCAAGGAGGTATGCGATGAGAAAAGGAAAAACGCTTTCTGGGCAAGGTTTCGTCGAATATGCGTTGATTTTGGCTGGTGTAGCACTTGCTGCGATCTTAATCTTGAATATCAGCGGGGTTAGCGTTCGAGAAGCTTATTGCAAGGCTGTTGTTTCTCTTGGCGGTAATGCCTGTGATGAGAATAAAGATTGTTCATTTGCTTTTGATAGCTCATCTGACCTGGATGCTTGGGAAAGCAATAATGATAATAAACTTAGCCTTGAAGATGGAAAAGCTTGTATTACCGGCGACGGGAAGAGTGCTCAGTCTTATTTGAACCCAAGTTGCTCAAAGAGTCTCCTTTCAGACGATTATTCGATCTCCCTTAGCGACTTAACAGTTGATAAGGAAGTTGATAATAATAAGAATACTGGTTTTGATACCTGGTTTCGGGCAAAAGACGATCAGAACGGCTATCTCTTCATTTACAACTCACGAACAAACTATGTCCGTTTCTGGAAAATCGTGAACGGGAAATGGATTCGTTTATCTGAAAAGAAAGTGCCTTCAAATTGGGGCAATCAAGAGTTGGATTTCAAAATCGATGTCAAAGGCGATACCTTTATTGCCTACCAGGATGGTGAAGCGATCCTACAGGCACGTGACGGCGCCTACACAGAAGGCCAAATCGGCATTCGCAATAAACCCAGCTCAAAATCTTGTATTGGCGATATTTCAGTTGAAAATATTTCAAGCGAGGAGACAAAATGAGCTTAGAAGACTCCCCTTCTTTAGAAGATTTTTCTGACGACTTTCTTTCCCCACCTCCCGATAAGGTCGATAAAAAAAGGCGTTTTTCCCTTATATTGGTCAGCCTGGTTCTACTGATCGTCATTCTTCTGGGCATTAATTTTGCTCAGAGCGGAGCCTATGCTCAACTGGCAGGGAAAGGCTCTCTCTCAGGCTATGCAGTTAACGAAAGCGGCGATGCGATTGCCGTTGAGATATTTATCTTTGGTACCGATATTACTGGGCTTTCAGGTGATGATGGGTATTTCGAGATCAAGAATGTGCCTTCGGGAGAACGCTCGGTCATTATTGCTTTTGGTGATATCGCAACGGAAAAGATCGTTATCTTAGATGCCGGGGGGAATACGGATTTAGGCACGGTCACTGTGCCAACAGAATTAGAGATTGATTATTAAAATACCCTTTTGCGTTTTTGAGCGAGGAAGATATTTTGACAACCCCAGAATGGCTAAAAGTCGCGCGTGAATTACATTCGATGTCGCAGGTTGGGCTGGAGCATGCTCAAAATGGATTTGAGACCGAGCGTTATGAAAGGCTGCGGGAACTCGCAGCGGAGATTGTAAGCAAACAAAGCACACTCTCGGCAGAAGAAGTTTCAGCAAGTTTTGCGATGCAGCCCGGCTATATCACCCCAAAAGTGGATGTCCGTGCTGCGGTCTTTCATGACGGAAAGATTTTGCTCGTCAAAGAAGTAAATGATGGTCGCTGGAGCATGCCCGGCGGCTGGGCGGATGTGGGCGACACACCCTCCGAAGCAATACTCCGCGAAGTGCGCGAAGAGAGCGGATTCGACGCTCGTGTTTTGAGCGTGGTCGGCATTTATGATGCGAATCGCGTCCCCAACGAAGAGTGGATGCCCTTTTATCACGCCTATAAATTACTCTTTCTTTGCGAAATAACTGGTGGCGAAGCACGCACCAGCCACGAAACGCCGGATGTCGGCTTCTTCGGAATCGATGAAATCCCGCCACTTTCCCTTTTTAGAACGACAATGGCGCATATTAAAGACGCCTTTGCGCAGAATGGAAATCCGGCTACAGGAACGGTGATTGAGTAAGTACTAATGAGACACGGATCACACATATTTTACGGATTTGCGCGGATAAAACCTTAACGCGAATGGTGCAAATTAGAGAATTTTAAAATATTCGCGTCATTCGTCCATTTGCGTAATTCGCGTTAAAAACAAAGACTTTTGCTCCTCTTATGAATCTGTGGGAATCTGCTAAGTCCGCGTTCTATTTTTAGAGAAATTCTATGAAAACCAAACTCATCACCCTCTTCGAAAAATGGGCCAATTGGAAAAGCATCCTCGCCCTCTTTGCACTGCAAATGCTCTTCAATCTGGTCATTATGCCCAGCGCATCATCCAGTGATACGCATAATGTCCCGATTCTCGACCTGCAATTCTTTTATACGCCGCAGCGCGCGTATGAGATCATCGGTGCGTATTCGCCAGAATTACGTCAAGCCGCAGCGATGACTCGTCTGACGGTGGATATTATTTACCCTGTCGTTTATGGCTTATTACTCAGCTTTTTACTTATCGTCACATTTCGACGAGCCTTTCCCGATTTCCCTTTTTCGGATGAAATTATCTTTATCCCCTGGGCTGGCGTACTCTTTGATTATCTCGAAAATTTCGGTTTGGCAATAATGTATCTCAGCTATCCAACCGAGCTTTATTTCATCGCACGCCTAACGAGCATTTTCACCACCCTTAAATGGACATTGATCGGTGTGAGTTTCGTTCTGGTACTCATAGCTGCGGTAAAATTGGCTTTCGATAAAAGCTAAAATATAAAGAATAGAATTCGATAGTTGTGATTTAGCATTTCTAGCTTCATGCACATTAGTTTTTAGAGGAAAAGTGATCACAGAAGACAAATACCTTCTTTAACGCGAAAAAACCTTAAATATTCGCGTTTTTCGTCTTTTTCGTGCTTTTCGCGTTAAAAATTTGACGGTCTTCAAACGAGAAATAATTTTATCCGCGTGAATCCGTACAATCCGCCTAATCCGCGTTCTATTCCTTTCATAAGCAAGCAGATTCATCCAGCAGGAGCAATAATTAATGAAGAAAGCCAATTTTGAACGCCTTATCGCAAAAACATTTTTAAGTCTTGAAACCAAATTCGGCTTCAAAAAGACCAGCACCGAATATCACAGCGGGGGCGTGATCGTCACTTTTCAGAATCCCACAACAGAAGTTATCGTAAATTACGAGATCGGTGAATATCCTTGGGTCACTATTGCCGATATCAACAGCCCAAAAACAGATCGCGCCTCGCTCGATTGGCTGCTTGTCGAACTCGGGGAAAGAGAATCTCCCACAACCGACGAAGCATTTATGCCCATCAGAATGGACGATGCACATCTCGAAGCTGAACTTGAGAAGAAAAAAGTACAACTCCTGAAGTTTGGCGCAGATATGCTTAGGGGAGATTTCACCCTGCTCCCCAATTTGCAAGAACGTGCAGAAGACTACCTCGAAGAATGCAAAAGATTTGCAAAACGACATAATGTATAAATCCATTCGCCCCCTTCTTTTTAAGCTCGACCCCGAAACCGCCCATACCCAAACCCTCTACGCGCTCAAACGCGTTCCCGTCATATTTGGCGCACAGCGGATGCTCAAAAAGATATTTGCCGCACCGCCAAAACCCGTCACTGCTTTTGGGCTATATTTTGAAAATCCTGTCGGGTTGGCTGCCGGGTACGACAAAGATGCCATCGCCGTGCGCGGACTTTCCACGCTGGGGTTTGGGCATATTGAAGTCGGCACGATCACGCCGATGCCACAGCCAGGCAATCCGCAACCGCGCGTTTTTCGCCTCCCCGAAGATAATGCCGTCATCAATCGGATGGGCTTCCCCTCTGCCGGGTCAGCCGAGGCAGTCAAGGCACTCAAAGCGATCGGGCATTGCAACAACCCCAATAAGAAAGAAAAAAAAGTTATAGAGCCTCATAAATTTCTCCCAAAGCCAACACCAAAAAAGCGTCAGACCAAGATGATTTTGGGCGTAAATATCGGCAAAAATAAAAATACGCCTAACGAAGAAGCCGTTTACGACTATCTCTCCCTGCTCGAACTTTTTGCCCCCTGCGCCGATTATCTGACCATCAATATCTCTTCGCCCAACACAGCGGGATTACGAGATTTACAGGGACGCGCCGCCCTCGAAGCCCTGCTCAAAGAATTGGATTATCAGCGCAAATATGAGCAGAAAACGCTTCGCAAAAGATTGCCGCTACTCGTCAAACTTTCCCCCGACCTCTCGGATGCGGAACTCGACGACGCACTTGATGTGATACTTGCTACCAATATGGATGGCGTTATCGCCACAAATACCACCCTCGCGCGGGATGGGCTGAAATCTGCTCATCGTTCAGAAACAGGTGGATTAAGCGGAAGCCCGCTCAGGGTCAGGAGCGAAACGGTTCTTCATCAAATTGTCAAAAAAGTAGATGGAAAGATCCCCGTTGTCAGCTCTGGCGGGATCATGTCTCCCGATGACGCAAAACGCCGCCTCGACTTAGGAGCGGCATTGGTGCAACTCTATTCAGGGCTGATCTACGAAGGGCCCGGGTTGGTTAAGAAAATCGTCAAATCCTTGTAAGGCACAATAATGTCATCGCGAGGAGGGTGTTTTTCCGACAAAGCGATCTCCCGCACTGTTTAGGAGACTGCCACGCTGTCAAAGAGCATCGCCAGCTCGCAGTGACAATTATTCCTTTTTTAGAAACTCCTCAGGCAAAGCCTCTTTATGTTCGGCAACCACCATCGTGAAACGTTTGCCGGTAAATTCATGCAAAAATGCGCCCGCCGCTTGCCCCTCGCCTGATTGGAGCGCAGCATCAAGAGCAGCACGAGAATCAAAATAAAATTCATGGATTTTGCTATAACGATGCCCCTGGCTACCAAAAAGAAAGTCTTCCACATCACTGACGGTTTCTCGGCGTAGCCCGGGCATTTTTTCTGCCAAGCCCATAAACTTTTGCCAGCCTTGCTGGTTAAACTCTTGACCGGGTAAAGGCGGGTAAAAAAAGATCGTTAATTTGTGCATAATATTCCTTTTGTTTTTTTTCTCCCCTAAATTCCGCTTTTAGAATTTGGGGGAGATGCCCGAAGGGCAGAGGGGGCTATGACCACAACCCGCCCGTAGATTCCATCCAATCGGCAACGCGATCTGCCGCGCCCATCACATCATTATCCGAAATATCCAATATCAGCGTCGGCAAAATTGATTTTGAGATCAATTCTCGCATTTGCTCCTGCTCGTTGATAAAAAGCTGCATATCATGATATTGCGAAGGGTTTCCAGAAACCTTCAATCTTTCCTCGCGCGCCGCAGCAAAAGATTCTGGCGTGCGCGTGCAAAAAACAAGGTGAAAACCGATCCTGGCTAGTCTCTCTTCAAGCCAGCGGAAATCATGATCCTTGCCATATGCTTTTTTCTGGTAAGCCTGTGTAGAGATATGAAAACGGTCAACGATCCACGAATAATAACGCTGTAGCTCAAAGAGCCGCATCCAAGTTTGATAGGTTTCGATTGCCAGCTCTTCTTCTTGTGGCTCAAAATTGATGATGCCGCGCCCCCACGGATGATTCGTAAAAGCGCACCACTCACCGGAAATCAAAGGGGAATGGTAACGATATTTGCGCGGTCCCACCACACGGGGATGTTCGTTGAGCGTGAAGGCGATCTCGGTCTTAAAAGTCAACCGCGTACCTTCCATGATGATCTTTGGGGTCAATTTAGACATGAGAAAATTATAACGAAAATCGTATAAAAGAATCAGATTTTAATGGTACTCTATTTGTGAGTTTTGGTGCATAAATTAAATAAATAGAATATGGTATGATTTTCGCACTTTCTAAAAGGTAAAAAATTATGGAAACTAAAATCACAATTATCGAAGGTCCGCCCCCTGTTTTTGAACCCGTTCAGGATGGCTGGGCATTAAGCCTCACAGAGGGCCCCAGTTCACTGGTTAACGCAGTCACGAAACTACGTACTTTTAATGGCCCTGAACTTGTAGAACGTTGTTACCGCGCTTGGCGCAGCTACGAAACCATGCACCTTCTCTATAAAAACGAAATGGGATTAGAGCAAGAAGCCCCCATCCAGGCCGCGCGAACCGTAGATTCAGAAGACGGGCACGTCCTGCTCCTCTGGGTTTATCTCGACCCAGAAGTTGTCGAATTTGAAATCGACCGCGGTGAAGACGACGGCACAGACGACGGTTTCGATCTATAACACAAAGAGGCTTTCGTGCCCCAAGTTATCTCCTCCCTTCAACTCCACACCCAAACACTCACCCTAAATCGTCCCGATAAGGCCAACGCCTTCAATCGGGACATGATTTTAGAATTGCAAAATGCGCTCAACGATGCCGCTGAAAACGACCAAGTCCGCTGCATCGTCATCACTGGCGCAGGCTCAACTTTTTGCTCAGGGCAAGACATCACCGAGATGGAAAGCGTTCAAGGGCAAGATATTTCCTATCACGAACACCTTCGCGAAACCTATAACCCGCTCATTTTACAGATCAGGCAAATAGAAAAACCGATCATCGCCGCCATTAACGGCACAGTCGCCGGGGCGGGATTAGGAGTCGCGCTCGCCTGCGATCTGCGGATAGCCGCTGACAACGCAGAATTCACCGTCGGATTTACAGGTATCGGTCTTGTCCCCGACTCTGGTGTTTCACTTTTACTGCCTGCCCTCATTGGGCTTGCTCGGGCAACCGAATTCACCTTTAGCAATCTCCCCATCTCCGCACAAGATGCCCTCTCCTGGGGTATGATCAACCGCCTGATGCCCGCAGATGAGCTAATGCCCATGACCGCACAAATAGCCATGATGCTCTCCATGGGCCCCACCGAAACCTTCGGTGCAACCAAAAAGGCCTTCAACCGCGCCATGCTGCCAAATCTCGAAGAAGTGCTGGAATATGAAGGCGAACTACAAGAAATAGCAAGGGAAAGAAAAGAGCATAAAATTGGGGTAAAAGCTTTTCTGAAGAAGGAAAGACCAAACTTTTTTTAAAGACTAACAGAACAATTGCATATCAAGAATGTTATAATGCCCCAAGTCAGCATTTCTTTGCAATCGATAGTTATTGACGCATAATATTTAAAACGTAGTATTAGAAAGATGTTTTCTCCTTATCACCTAGTTGAACTAAGCGCTTCGCGCAGGTAAAAGCAGGATCCTTCCCAAGATTTTCAAGAAGCAATATCTATCATAAATCAGGCTATATTTCCTGTATCGAAATCCATTTCATACAGG
>Ga0257119_1000921_pt1 | contig 23520 bp, 17 predicted proteins | sample SI112_200mmetaG_FD_190179 | JGI IMG/M metagenome (GOLD analysis project Ga0257119, IMG submission 190179) | Marine microbial communities from Saanich Inlet, British Columbia, Canada - SI112_200m | ecosystem: Environmental > Aquatic > Marine > Inlet | place: Canada: British Columbia | collected... | reverse complement strand
CTCTTTCATCCTTTGGAATGTAGCAAGAGTTGCTTTTTTACTTTTATCCATAGTACTTCTTGTTAAGTAATATCCAATATCAACTATATCATATGGTTCAACTAACTTCTCATTAGCAATTAAAAATATGAAAGAAAAAGATTTATGTATCATTGTAAAGATTTAAATAATATTTCATTTTCAAATATTTTATGGAATCAAATTAATAATAAAGATGATATTCAAAGAATCAAAAAGAAATTTTTTGATGATTTAGTAGATTATTATAAAGAGTATGATTCTTTTGATGTTGAGTATTGGAGAAAATATTGGAAGTAAATAAATATGGGAAACCATATTCAGATAGCAAGAGCATAAATAAGTATTATTGGAAACCATTGTTGTTTGAGCTAAATATTGAAGATAGAGATCTATATACAACACGACATACTTATGCCACAATCATGAGAAATAATGGTGCAGATAAATCTCTTGTAAAAGCAATATTAGGTCACAAACAAAGTTCTAATGTATTAGATGATGTATATCATCACTACGAACATAATCATAAACAGATCAAAACTGCTAATAATTTTTTTCATTTTGTAAATAAGGATGATAAAAAGTCATGTTAATAAATGCTGAGTATTTGCCGACCTAATAAATTTAGTAACTTTGCTTTGGATTGTTTGAGTGATTGTAAGTCCCATGTAATGGGCTTTATGAGATGGTGTCAAGAGAGGGACTCAACTGAATAGTATTTACATAGTTTCTTAAAGTTTTACAAAGTCTTACCTATATCCTATAGAATAGGAAGTTTCTTTATGTTATAATACCTTACTACTTTACATAGTATTACAATGTTTTACTAAAAGTGGGGGCAAATAGGGGGCAAAAATTATGACAAAATCTAAAAAATATTTAGGTGTATTTTTAAATGAATTAAAAAGTGGTGATATATCTTACTTTATAACATATAAAGATAATGGTGAAAAACATAGACAAAAAATAGGTTTAAAATCACAAGGTATCACAGAAAAATATTGTAATCAAAAAAGAACTGATATTTTAACTCTTATTAGAAATGGAGAACTACCAGAAAAAAGAAAAAAGAAAGACATTATTGTTTTTGATGATATCGCTAATTTATATTTTGAAAAATTAGAATCAAAGCCTAAAACAATAAGAGAAATTAAATCTAAATATAATAATCATTTATTACCAACTTTTGAGGGTATTAATATATTTACTATTACTACTGATGATATTGAAAAAATTAAACTATCTAAATCTAAAAATTATGCTCCAAAAACTGTAAATACAATTATTCAATTATTTACTACAATATTTAGATTTGGGATAGACAAAAACTTATATAATATTCCTAATCCAGCCACTTCTGTTAAACTCTTATCTGTTGATAACAAAAGAGAAAGATTCTTAGAAAAATATGAAATAGATGAACTATATGAGACTGTGCTTTATAGTGATTTACTGTTATTATTTTGTAAACTATCTTTAACTACTGGTGCAAGATTAAATTCTATTTTAGAACTTAAAAAGAAAGATATTAATATCTCTCAAAAAACTATCAGTATCTTTGATTTTAAAAACAACTCTACATATACTGGTTTTATTTCTCCTGACCTTGAAGTGCTCTTAATAGATAAGATTAAACAATTAAAACCTAATGATTTTATTATTAGTGAAAATGATAAACAAATGACAGATAGGCAGATTCAAAGTAGATTAAAACCAATACTTGATAAACTTTTTAATGAGGGATTAGATTCTTATGATGCAAAAAATAGAGTAGTTATTCACTCTTTAAGACATACTTTTGCTTCACATCTTGCTATTTCTGGTGTTCCAATGAATACAATTAGAAACTTAATGAATCATTCTGATATTAAAATGACTATGAGATATGCTAAATTAGCACCAGATAGCGGTAAGATTGAGGTTATTAATTTATATAAATAGTTTAAAATGGTTTTTCAATATACTCAACAATCTGATCTTTTAATTCATCTTGTGGCGTATCAAATAGTTCAAAAAAAGTATCTAAGTAGTCAAGTTTTAAGTCATTTGATATTCCAAATTTATCTACTTCAAGTGTATATTGTCTATATATCTCTTCTTGCTCTTTATTTATATTATATGTATTTATTAATTCTATATCTAAGTTAAAAAATCTATCATATAATCTGTATTGATTATGAGTAGCTTGTCGTCTCTTTTGTTCTTTCTCCTCTATAAGCCTATTTTGTTCATTTTCTTCTTCTATTATATCTGAATAATAATCAGCACACCTTTGAAGTTCTGCATATTTCTTATTTTCAATATCAATTTGTTTATCTAAATCTTTTATATCAATATCTTCTAAAAGTATTTTTTCACATTTTTTTATAGTATCTTCAACAACCATAACATGATACGCATTATAGATATCATCATATTTATATGAGTAATTTAAACTGTCTCCTCTCATTTCATATTGAGTTTTTATTTTTTCCCATTTTTTTGGATTAGATTTAAACTTATTTTGAAGATTAAAAATTGCATTTAATTTATGAACTTCTTTATAATATTTTTCTTGTTCATATTGTAACTCTTCTATCTGTCTTAGTGTATACTCATATAGATTCTCTTCCTCAGTAAAGTAATATATTTCTTCTGCTGTTTCTTTTGTTGGATTGCTAGAGAAAGTTGAAACTAGTTCTTCAATATATTCAAAATCTAGTTTTTTATATGGCAATACTATAATATCTAGACTTTTTTTCTTAAATGAAGTATTTATTTCAGTAGAATGACTTTTAAATTTTACTTCATAAATATCTGTATCAATTAGTAGTAATCTCCAATAAAATTCATTATAGTTATGATTACCTTTTAATTCTTTTGGTAAAACATTAAAAGATGAGATTATTTGTGATAATTGTACTGTATTTACTTTTCTTAACTCCATTGACTCTAATATTTCATGTATTAAATTATTATAATAATTTCCATTTTCAAAGTGCTTAGATATACCAATCTCTATATTATAATCATATATTAATTCCGCATCATAAAAATACATATCAGTAAATACATAAACCATATTGTCTATATTTGGCTCAATTGTTGGGTCTTTATCTCCTTTTTTAATTATATACGCAATATTTGAACTATTAAGCTTATAGCAATACCTATATTTTTTTACCATCCGCTTAAATACTTTAATTGTATTTCTTTGAGATAAGTTCAAATAATTTTTACAAGTTAGGTATGGAAAATAATAATCAATACCATCATAACCATTATTTTTTATTGATGCCACTTTTGCACTATTTAATCTTCCAAACCTTTTATAATACTTCTCATTAATCATATATAATTTTATCATATGTCTTCTTGACTTTCCATTTTGACATTTTGTCATACATAATTCCATTATCAAAACAACAAAGGCAAATAAATGAAAATATATTTAGAGGAAGCAATTTTTACACAACTAAAAGAAACTTACAACAAAACAATGATTACTAAAAAAGAATTAGCACATGAGCTAACAGTATCAGTATCGACAATTAATAATTATATTGTTCAAGGATATGGAATACCAGATTATGTGAAGTTAGGAGATGCAAAAAATGCCAAAGTTTTATTCCCAATTGCGAATGTTGCATCATATTTATCTCAAACAATAAAAGTTGCTTAGTAGGATTTCTTATTAAACATTCATATGAGTGTTTATAGGACATCTTAAAGATGCATTTTAAAGGAGCCCACGATTAAGTTAGGGAAAGCGTATTTATGAGATTCGATATAGAATCAACCCCACTCCAAAACATTGAAAGGGAGAACCAAATGATAAGCAATACAACACCAACAGCAAAAGATATAAAATTATTTCCTTATACAGGTAGCAAAATGAAATATGATAATCATTTTAATACTATTCATGAAAAAATAAAAATAAAAAAAGTTGATACTTATATAGAGGCATTTGCTGGAACACTTTCATCTATGTTTCATAATTTACAAAATATAGAAGCAAGAAAAATTATAATTAATGATATCAATCCTATGTTAATTAACCTTTATAGGCAAATTAAAACTAACCATCAAGAAGTAATAGAATCATATAAAACACTTGAGCAAACTTTTCAAGATTTCATACCTGAAAAATTAAAAGGTAAAAATCTTATTAGAGAAAACAGAGAAGAAATTGAACACCTTAAAGATTTTTACTATCAATCAAGAAAATATTTTAATAAAAAAGAATTAACGGCAAAAAATGCTGGAGTAATGATTTTTATGTTAAATCATAATTTTAATGGTTTATATAATGAAGCAAAAAAAACTGGTAATTTTAATGTATCTTTTAACTGGAATGTAAGAATAATTGATATTGATAGTATAGTTGAAAATATTAATAATCTTTATAAATTCTTTGTTAAGAATAATGTTATTATTGAGAATATGGATGTTGATTTGCTTATTGAAAAATATAGTAATCAAAAAGATACTATGATTTATCTTGATCCACCATATACTAACAGTGAAATTGGTTACTCATCAAACCAAGTAACTGATTATAATACAACTAAATCACATCTGATACTTCTTGATAAATGTAAAGTATTTAATTATGTATTGTATTCAAATAATGAAAATAATGAAATTGAAAAACAACTTAATATTACAATTCCATTTAGTAGAACCAATGGTATTACTCAAAATCAACATAATAAATCAAAAAAAGAGGTATTAGGTTTTATTGATAACTCAATAATCAGTATGCCATCTATTGAGGATTTACTTACTTGTACTAAATCAATGGTTGTAGTTTCTTCCAATAATATAAAGTATAAAAAAATAAATACAAAAAATAAAGCAAAATCTTTCAATCATATTTATATCTCAAATAGACATATGAATCTCAAACATAGTGTTGCAGTTAATAAAGAACATATTAAAAAAACTAAACAAGTTTTAATAGCATAAAGTTTACATGCGTGTAAATAAAAAATAGTACCTGAAATGGTTTCTACAAATAGAATAGAAATATTTGTAAATTTTATAAAAATAATTTTTATATTTATAATAGATATAGAGTTATCAAACTCTAACTAAAAAATAAGGAAATGCCATGGAAAATAATAATAAAAATCCAAAAATAGAAAAAGGTGTAGCAATTGCTACTAATAATGATATATATAATGAAGATAATTTATTTACTGGTGCAGTCGAACAAGAAGAGATAAAACCACAATTTGAAGATTGGTTCAAAGTAAAGATACAAGGTATAGTAAAATCATATAAGATACATGACAATGGCTCTATTCAATTAAAGTTTCAAGAAGTGGTTGAAAAAGATATTGGTGGTGTAGTATTCAATGACTATGAAGATAAGTCAATTAGAATTACAACAACTAAACCATTTAGCAATAAACAAGGTCAAGAATTAGTAGGTAAATCTATTGAGGTTCTAAATGTAAGTGAAACAGCCCAATTTAAAAAAATATCAGAGGGTCAATATGATTTCAAAAAAATTGAAAGATATTTTTATTCTGCTGATAATATAAAAGTAATAGATAAAGATATAGAAAATGGTTATCAATTATTTAAGATATTTGAACTTAATGTAAAAGATATAGCACCAGCTCTTAAATACGACCAAAGGAAAAGAAAGCAAATTATAGATAAAGATAAATCTATTTTGGTATATGAAATTAGCAATGATACATTATCAACTCTACATAAAATTACAGTAGATGGTCTTACATTTACAAATGCACAAACTTTAAAAGGTAAAGATGTAGTTGTATTGAATTTACAACAACTTGGTAAAAATTACTATTGTTCTAAAATTAAAGTAAAATAGTAGTATTTTTCTATGATAGACAAAAAGTTCAAAGATAAAGCTACTGATAATATTTATGAGTTAGAGTATTTTAATAGTAATGGTGTTATAAATAATAATAAAATAAATCATATAGCAATGATAATATTTATATCAGTATTTTTAGTTTTATCATATACACTATTTGCTATTGGTTATATAAACAATGGTATTCCAATATCAGTAGCTTTATCTTTGGACTTTTTAATACAGTTTTTTATATTTAATATAAACACTGTATTTAGTGCTATCATAGAGCATATACCATTAGAAGATTGGTATATAAATCAATTATTGCTATGTAGTATAATGGCAATAGTTCCAGCAATATTATTTTATGTATTTAAAATTAAATTAGCAAGGTTTCAAGCAATTCTTTCAAGTGCAGGTTTATCACAATATTACTTTTATAAAAAAAAAGGTAAAACAATTTATTTAAAGTTTAAAAGAGGTGAGAAAAACTCATATAAGGACTTTATCATACAAGCAGATAATTTATCTCAAATGCTAAAAAAAGATAATCTACAATTTAAAAGATGGATTGATAATGGTGTAATAATACAATATAGTGATACATTCCCAACGCTAAAAGATTTAGCAAAACTAAATATTCACAACTTTATAAAACCAAATAAACTTTTTCTTGGTATTGGACTTCCAAATATTGGAGAACAATATAATAAAAAAGACCTAATCAATGGTAAATATTTAGCAAGGTATCTTAACTTCATAGATATACCACAAGGAGTAGCAAACCTTGGAAGTGCTGGTGGTGGAAAATCAAATACAATGAACCAATATCTATATTCTATATTTGCTAACTTTGATAAGATACATTCATTTTTTCTAATTGATTTTAAAGGTGGTATTGAAGCACAACCAATCAAAGATTTGGAAGAGAAACACCAAACTGAAAAAATTGAAGTATTGGATGATAATAGAGTAAGACTATATAAAATACTTAAAAGATTGTATTTTATTAATAAAGCAAAGATGAAATATTTAAAAGCAACTAAACAAAAAAAATTCACTACTGATTTTATAATATTGATATTTGATGAATTAGCAGAAATATTAGACTACAATCCTACTACCAAAGAGGAAAGATATATACAAGATAAAATATCATTTTATTTAGAAAGCTTATTAAGAACTGGTAGAAGTCAAGGGTTTAAAATCTTTTATTCCACTCAATCATATTTATCAACAAGTTCAGGGCTAACATCAGGTATGAAAAATAATACTAAATTAAAAATAGCACATCAGCTAGGATCCAATCTACAAGTAGGTTCAATTAAACCAGCAGAAGAGTTAAATGAAATTGGTATCAATCCAACATCATATGATATAGGTAAAAATGTAGTAATAAATGAAACAGATAACACCATATATGAGGTAAGGTCATTGTATATACCTGATAACTTTACTAACACTATTAAAATTAAATCTTCCAATAGCAATATAGAAGTAATACTTAAACCTTTTTACTATGAACTCTACAAAGAACAAATAATAGATTTAGAAACTACAAACCAAGAAGATGACACTATATATTCACTTAATGATTTAGCAATAGATTTAAAACTTGATATTGAACCAATTACACCAGTTGTAAAACCACAGAAAATTAAATCAACTATATCACAACAAATCAAAACAAAAAAGATAGAAAAAGCAAATCAAAATCAAATAGATAAGTTTATAAATGATACACCAGTAGATGCACCACCATTAAAATATGTAGATATTAGCAATATCAAAAATGAAGTAAATTCACTAACTCCAAAAAAAGACAATCAAGAAGTTATAGATTTTTTAAAAACTTTAAAATAAAAGCTATATTATTTAAAAGGAATATTATGAACAATTTACAAACCACAATTAAAGATAAGTTTGATAAAGATTACAATATCAAACAAGAATTATCAATGCTAAATGCTAATGGATTTGATCTTGATATAGATATTGAATTTATAGATGATATATTTGAAGTTAAACTATCAAATCCAAGATTTACAAAGTCGTATCTAAATAGTAATAGTATTTTAAATACGCCAAGCCTTTCATTGTCTAATTTTGAAATGGACATAAATGATACATTTGAACTTGAAAAACCAAATAAACAAGAGTTTAGACAAAGTGCTATTGATGGTGGCTTTACACCTGAAATAGATAATTTTGAAGATATAGTAAGTGATATTTACCATTGTGCCATCAATGATATAGAAAAAACAGCAACAACAATATCAAATATATATGAAACTAATATCAACCTTGGACTTGGATTTTTAAAAGAATCAATTAATACCTTTAATTACAATACTACTAATTTTATTGATAATTATAAAACAAATATACTAAATAATAAAACCATTATTCAAGTAACGATAGATAGATTAAAAAAATCATCCAGTAAGGATAAGGCACTTAATTTTTTTAAAAATAAATATTTTAATTTAATTCAATCAAAAAAATTATCACTTTCTAAACTACAAAAAAATATAGATACTATAAGAAATTCTCCTTGGTATTCATATTCATCTGTAATTGCTAAAATTAAACTATTCATTCATAATTATGAATTACAAAAAGAGCAATATAATTTAATGTTAAAACTACAAGATAAAATATATATAGAACTTGAAGAAACAATAAATGAAGCATTTGAAAATCTAATTTTAGACAAACAACAATTACTACAAAATAAAGACCTTGATGTTAATGAAAAAATTGAACTAAATGAGCTATATAAATACATAATACCTATATATGACAAGCTTCTAAAAAAATATAAAATAAAGGTGTAATAATGGTAGAATTATCGCAAGAACAGTATCAAATACTAAAAGATAACTATCAATTTGCACAAGAAATTAAATCTTTACAAGAACCATTAACCAAGCAAGAGATTACACACTTAAGAAAATTAGTCAAAGAAAAAATTAAAGATGGCTACACCAACTATTTAAGGCTTATTACTGTTTATTCAGAAGATAGAGATAAGATGCTTGGGATTTATGTTAAGGGGCTGTATCATGACTTATTATAAAATATAAACAAATTAGTATTATATTTTAGCTACAATATCCAATATTAAATATTGAAGGATAGTATTATTAATTTTACTCAATATCACTCAAAATACTATGCCCATCTTCTTACACTTCAAAACAGTGCGAACTCTATTGATAGACTATCTCAATCAATCTTCAATGCTCAGATAGACTTGAACCCTCATCAAGTTGAAGCAGCTCTATTTGCTTTTAAGTCGCCTTTGTCAAGTGGTGTTATATTAGCTGATGAAGTTGGACTTGGTAAAACTATTGAAGCTGGTCTTGTTCTTACTCAGTATTGGAGTGAGAGAAGAAGAAAGATTATTATCATAGCACCATCAAGTCTAAGAAAACAGTGGTCTATGGAGCTTAAAGAAAAATTCTTTTTAGATAGTTTTATCTTAGATGGCAAGAGCTATAAAGATGAAGTAGTCAAAGGTAATAAAAATCCATTTGAACAAAAAGACAAGATAGTTATCACTTCTTATCAGTTTGCTTCACGACACAATGAAGCTATGTTTTTAGCAGGTTTTCAACTATCAGTTATAGATGAAGCTCACAAGATGAGAAACTACCACCGTGGCGAAAAATCTAAAATGTCATTTGCTATTGCTAATGCTCTTAGAGATACAAAAAAAGTATTACTTACAGCTACACCACTTCAAAACTCTTTACTTGAAATATTTGGTCTTGTAAGTGTTATAGATGATTTTGTATTTGGAGATAAGAAGTCTTTTCAAAAACAATTTTCTGCTTCATCTTTAACCACAAGCGATATGAATGACCTTAAAGATAGACTAAAACCAATAGTAAAAAGAACTCTTAGAAAAGATGTAGTGGAGTATATCAACTACACTAAAAGAATACCAATAGTTGAAGAATTTACACCATCAAAAGAGGAAATTGCTTTATATGATTTAATTTCTGATTTTATGCTTAATGAAGATTTATACTCAATACCCCAAGCTCAAAGAACACTTATCACTTTAGTTGTTAGAAAACTACTTGCTTCATCTACAACTGCTATTATGGGAACACTGGAAACTTTAATCAAACGACTTAGAAAAATGGTAGCAGAGAAAAGAATAACTCAAGAAGATTTAGAGCTTATCACTGATGATGAAGATGAACTCATAGAAGATTATCTTGAAGAAGAAAATGATACTGAACCAAATATACCTATTCAAGAAGTTAGATTATTAGATGATGATATTGAAGCTATTGAAAAAGAGATAGAAGAGCTTGAAACATTTATAGAGTTAGCAAAAAGTATTGAAGTTGATACTAAAGTAAAATCACTTATGAGTGCTTTAGATAAAGGTTTTGAAGCTCAAGATACTCTTGGAGTAAAAGACCAAAAAGCTATTATATTTACTGAGAGCAGAAGAACTCAACAGTTTTTATTTGACTACCTTGAGAGTAATGGATTTGAAGATAAAGTTGTATTGTTCAATGGAACAAATACAGACCCAAAATCAAAAGAAATTTATAATGCTTGGTTAGAAAAGCATAAAGATAGTGATAGAGCTACTGGCTCAAAAAGTGCTGATATGAAACAAGCCATAGTAGATTTTTTCAAAGATGAAGCTTCTATTATGATAGCTACTGAAGCAGGTAGCGAGGGTATCAACTTACAGTTTTGTAATATGCTTATCAATTATGACCTACCTTGGAACCCTCAACGAATAGAACAAAGAATTGGTAGAGTTCATAGATATGGTCAAAAGTTTGATGTAGTGGTTATAAACTTCTTAAATAAAAAGAATGCTGCTGATAGACGAGTATATGAACTACTATCTACTAAGTTCAATCTATTTGAGGGTGTTTTTGGTGCTTCGGATGAAGTGCTTGGAAGTATTGAAAGTGGTGTTGATTTTGAAAAACGAATACTTGACATATACCAAACTTGTAGAGATGATAAAGCCATAGAAGAAGCATTTAATAATCTTCAAGATGAGTTCAGTGAGCAGATAGAAGAAACAACACTAAAAACAAGACAATCACTCTTAGACAACTTTGATGAAGATGTCCATTTAAGACTAAAAGACACAGAGCTAAAAAGTAATGATACAGTAGATAGATTTTCAAGTGTATTCTGGGATATTACAAAAGCAGAGTTAAATGATACAGCTACATTTGATGATGACAAACAAGAGTTTGACTACCAAGGTAATCACTACCAACTAATATCAGCTTCAAAAACAAACCCAAATCAAAATGCTCACACTTACAGACTAAATAGCTCACTTGGAGAAGAAGTAATTGATAGAGCTAAACAAAGAGAGCTAAAGCAAACTAAACTTATCTTTGACCTTACACACAACAAATACAAAATATCTGTTCTTGATGACTACAAAAACAAATGTGGTTTTCTAAAAGCCACTAAAGTATCTATACAATCTTATGACTTAGAAGAGTATGTAATCATTACAGCACTTACAAGCGATTATAAACTACTAAATGAAGAAGTAGCTACAAAACTATTATCTCTTGAAGCCAAAGAAAATAAAAGTAACAATACTAAAGTAAATATTGATACTAACGATACTGAAAAATTAGAGTATGAATACAACAAGCAAAAAGATATAATACTTCAAGAGAATGAAGCGACAAATCAAACTCACTTTATAAACCAAAGCTCAAAACTACATAAGTGGGCTGAAGATAAATTAGCAAGTATTGAAAAAGAGTTAAAAGATACAAAAGCTAAAATCAAAGAGCTAAATCGTCAAGTAATAGCAACTGAAAATATAACAGAGCAAACAGATATACAGCTTCAGATAAAAGCACAAGAGAAGAAAAGAAGAAAGATACAAAGAGAGATTTTTGATATTGAAGAAGAGATTGAAGAACAAAGGGATGAGTTGATAGAAGAACTTAAAAAAGCAAAAGAACAAACGGTTACAACTAATGAATTATTTACAATACAATGGGAGATTATATAGATGGCACAAACTGAAAATCAAAAGAAATTATTAAAAAGACTAAATGAAATATTCCAACTTGACCAAAGTGATTTAGACTTCGGTATCTACCGTATTATGAACACTAAGAGCAAAGAGATAAATGAGTTCTTAGATAAAGACCTATTATCAAGTGTGGCAAGTGCTTTTAGCTCAAACGATAACAACTCTATACAAAAAGAGTTAGATGAAGCGATACAACAAGCACAGTCTCTTGGAGCAGACCCCGAAACACTTCCGAAAGTAAAAGCACTCAGAGTTCAACTATCTACTACTTCATCTTCTTCAAATCTTGAAAATGAAGTATTTTCACACTTAGCTAACTTCTTTAATAGATACTATAAAGATGAGGATTTTGTAAGTCTTAGAAGATATAAAAAAGATACTTATGCCATACCTTACGAGGGAGAAGAGGTAAAACTTCACTGGGCTAATAGCGACCAATACTATATAAAAAGTGGAGAGTATTTTAGAGATTATACTTTTACAGTAAATGATAAAACTATACACCTAAAGCTTAGTGATGCTGAGACAGAGAGTAATAACAACAAAGCCACAAGTGATAAAGAGAGAAGATTTGTAATCCAAGATGTTAATCCTTGTGAAGTGATAGATGATGAGCTATACATAAACTTTGAGTATAAAGCCATAGGTAAAGAGAACCAAGATAAACTAAATGAAAAGGCTATCACTAAAGCACTTGAGAGTATTGAAGATGAAGATTTTACAACTGCTCTAAATACTTTAGCACAAACAGAGAAAAATAAAAAAAGAACTATCTTTGAAAAGCACTTAAAAAGCTACACAAGTAGAAACTCTTTTGACTACTTTATACATAAAGATTTAGGTGGATTTTTAGGTAGAGAGTTAGACTTTTACATCAAAAATGAGATGTTGTTTTTAGATGATATTATGGATAGTCCTATCAAGTATGAAGAGGTTATGGGTAAAGTTAAAATCTTCAAAGAAGTATCTCAAAAAATCATAGCATTTCTAACACAACTTGAAGAGCTACAAAAGAAGTTATGGGAGAAGAAAAAGTTTGTTATAGAAACTAACTACTGTATCACTCTTGATAAAATTGATGAAGATTACTATGAAGAAATCTTTGCTTGTGATGAGCAAAAAGCAGAGTGGAAAGAACTTTTTGATGTAGATATTCAAAATGTTGAGGACTTAAAAGAAGAAAAATATCTTGTATTAGACACTAAGTTTTTTGATATGAAGTTCAAGTATAAACTTTTAAGTGAGTTTGATAATCTTGATGAAGACATAGATGGAGTGCTTATCAACAGTGAAAACTTTGGGGCATTAAATCTTCTTCAAGATAGATATAGAGAGCAAATAAAAACTGTATATATTGACCCACCTTACAACACTGGAAGTGATGGGTTTTTATACAATGATAGATATAAACATAGTTCTTGGATGAGTTTTATATTTGACAGGTTATCGTATGCCAAGAATTTAATGAGTAGTAATGGAATTATTTTTAGTAGTATTGATGATAATGAATTTTTTAGATTTAAGCAAATATCAGATTTAGTTTTTGATGAAACAAATTATATTCAAACGGTAGAAGTTAAATCCAATGAGGGAGCTGCTCAGGAATTTCAAAATCCTTTTATGCCGAAAAATTGTGAATATGGCTTACTATATGCTAAAAATTATAGTTCAAGAAAATATATTCCAATTTGGACAGAAAGAGATTATGATAAAGCATATAATAAAATTGTGTTAAATATTGATGAAGAAGATTATCATAATTGGAATGTTGATACAGTTAATAATGTTATGAAAGCAACTTTAGGAGAAAATCCAACTCCTAAAAAAGCTACAAAATTTTATATAGACAATGCTTATAGAATATTCCAAACAATCGCCCCTAAAGGTGCTGGTGGTGGATTAAAAGAAGCTATGGAAAAGTCAAAAATAACAACTTGGGATAGCTATATAAGAGAAGTAAAAGATGATATTTTATGCTATAAAGGAAGAATGGTAAGATTTTATATTAAGAATATTATGAATATTGAGGGAAAAGATTTAATTGTAAAGGAACAAGGTTCTTTATGGACAGATATTGCTTGGACAGGAATAGCTAAAGAAGGTAATGTAAAATTAAAAGCTGGGAAAAAACCAGAAAAATTTCTAAATAGAGTAATTAATTTATCAAGTGAAAAATCAGAAAACAGTATCGTGTTAGATTTTTTTACGGGAAGTGGAACAACTCCTTCTGTAGCTCATAAACTTGGTAAAAAATATATTGGTATTGAAATGGGGGAATATTTTGATACATTAACATTAAAAAGAATGAAATATACATTATATGGAAACAGTAATGGAATTCAATCTATTACTAATGGTGGGGTTTTCAAATACTTCAAGCTTGAAAGTTATGAAGATAGTCTAAATAACCTTGAATTCAAAAAAACAGAAGAACAACAAAAAACTTTAGATTTTCACCCAGAAGCTAAAGAAGATTATATACTCAACTACTCTTTAGATGTAGAGAGCAAAGGCTCACTTCTAAATATAGATACTTTTAGCACACCATTTGATTATAAACTCAAAATTGCTACTTCAAGTGTTGGAGAAACAAAAGATACAAATATTGACTTAGTAGAAACATTTAACTACCTTTTAGGTCTTGTAGTAAAACGAATAGAGCTACTAAAAGGCTATCTTGTAGTAGAGGGTCAAAACCTCAAAAAAGAGAAAATACTTATCATTTGGAGAGATGGACAAAGTAGTGATGAGCTTAACGAGTTCTTCAAAAAAATGGATTGGTCAGTATATGACAGAGAGTTTGACACTATCTATGTAAATGGCGATAACAACTTAGATAACCTTAGAAAAGATGAAGACCACTTCAAGGTTAAGTTGATAGAGCAAGAGTTCAAGAAATTGATGTTTGGAGAATAATATGAGTGAAGAAATAATAGAATTAAAAAAGACAAGTTATCATTTAAAAAATTTATATTTAGACCCTAATAATTATAGGTTTGTTGATAATAAAAATTATAAACAAATAGATAATACTCAGATACTTGAAGAAAGAATTCAAAAGAGAACACGAAAATTTATTGAAGGTAATAAAAGAGAAAATATCAAAGATTTATTAGCAAGTTTTAAAGCTAATGGATTTATGGATGTTGATATTATTCAAGTAAAAGATTTAGGTAATAATAACTATTTAGTTCTTGAAGGAAATAGAAGAATAGCAAGTCTAAAAGCATTACAAGAAGATTATGATGATGGCATTGACATAGGACTTTTAAATCCTGCTATATTCAAAAGTGTTCCCTTTGAAATACACGATAATGAAGAAAATGAAAAGCACTTAATAATTATGGGACTTAAACATATTAGTGGAAATAAAAAATGGTCTGCTGTAAATCAAGCACAGTTAATATTTGATTTTTTAGAACCATATTGGGGAAAATCAGAATATATTGAAAAAGAAAACCAACTATGTGATTTACTCGGTGTTCAAAAACAAAGACTAAGAGGTTCTCAACGAGCATTTTATCTCATATTAGAATATAAAAAAAGTGATTATGGAAATCAATTTGAAAGTAGTAATTATTCAATTTTTGAAGAGATAACAAAAAGACCAAATATAAAAGATTGGATAGATTGGGATGACGACTTATACAAAGCTCATAATTACAATAACTTATCAAGACTGTTTTCTTGGATTTCTATAACTGAAGAATTAAATGATGATGAAGAATACGAAGAGTATGAAGCTATTATTAGTAAATCAGTTGAAATAAGAGATTTGGCTATTTTTATTCAAGATGAAAATGCTTTAAATGAAATGGAAAATCATAAAAGTGTATTAAGAGGACTAATCGCAAGTGGTAAAATAGATAAGCAAAATTATGAAGCTTCACTCAAGGAATTAGCTGATGGTATCAATAAATTAAAGAGCTATAAAGATATGATTTCATTAGATGATGTTGAAATTATTGAAAATATAAAAAAAGAATTTTTAGAATTAATACCACAAAAAAGCTTATTAAATATTGGTCAAGGTAACTTTTCAGTTTGTTTTGAATATGGAACAGGTATTAATCAATTTGATAGTATTCACATAGATAAATATAAGATTTTTAAAGAATTTACAATTGATAAATTAAATAAAATAAATATTTTTGCTGGTTTTAATAACAGTGGAAAAACATCACTTCTTGAAGCTATATATTTATTAACAAAACAAAATGATATAACTTCATTTTTAGAGTTAATAAGATTAAAAAATAAACTGAGTTCATTAAATCCAAATTGGTTAAATCAAGTTTTTGATGAAGATATAATAGTTTCTGGAGTATTTAATAATGTTGAAACTTCAATACATTTAGGGAAGTTTGAAGCTACAAATATTGATAAAAGAGATGATTATATTGCTTCATATAAACTTGATGCTAAAGTTGATAGTAGAACTTTAAACAATACTATTCACACCTTTGGTTATGAGACATTAAAAAGAGATAATAGTAAAGTTGAACATTTATGTAATGCTATATTCAAAAGTCCTTATTTTTATAATCTTAATGAGATACTTCAAACATATACTAAGAGCATTGAATATAAAACTGAAGATGGTAAATTGGCTATCAATATGGTTATAGAGTTTATAAAAAGTATTGATACTTCTATTAATGATATTAGATTAAGCGATAGTAATGATATAAAAAGATTTATAATTGACTCTGATAAATTTACAGAAAAAAATCTTGATATTACAAACTACGGAGAAGGATTACAGAGAATATTTGAAATTGCTCTAAGTTTTGCTTATTCTCAAAATGGGATATTGTGTATAGATGAATTTGAAACAGCGATACATAATACACTATTAAAAAGTTTTACAGAGTTTATTCAAAAGTTAGCTGATATGTTTAATGTTCAAGTATTTTTAACTTCACACTCAAAAGAGTGTATAGATGCTTTTGTAAATAATGATTATAACAATGATGAAATATCAGCATATTTTTTGGAAAATATCAACAATGAAATTAAAACTAAATTTGTTAAAGGGGATAGATTAAAATATCTTGTAGAGAACCTTGACCTTGATATAAGAGGTAATACTAATGACTAAGATTATTATTGTTTTTTGTGAGGGACAACACGATATAGCTTTTTTATCAAAGGTTTTGTTTGTTGATGGATTTATTCCATATAAGAAAAAAATAAAAGACTTTATAAAGCCTTTAAATAAACAATATGAGATAGAACTATCAAAAAAAGAAATCGCTGATAAAAAACTTGGTTTTCAATCTGAATATATGGTTCCATCAGTTGCTTTACATAAAGATGAAAATACATTAGTATTGCTACATAACCTAAATGGAGATGGAAAAGCAACTGAGCGAAACAAAATATTATCAATGTATCAAAATATACAAAGTGATGATGATGACTTTACAAATTTTAATTTAAACTTTAGATTTTTATATTTCTTTGATGCTGACGATAAAGGTATTCAGACAAGAGTAAATGAGATTAATAGTGAATTAAATTTAAGTGATAATTTAGAACATAATAAAATTAATACTATTGACTTAGCTGAATGGGGTTGTTATGTATTTCATAAGGATGAAGATAGTGGAGATTTAGAAGATATATTATTAGACTTAATGAAACCAAATAATGAAGATATATTTATCAATAGTCAATCATATTTAACAACAAATAATTTAAGTGAAGATAGACAAAAAGAATTTATTTGTAATGATATAGAAGAAAAATATGATGATAGAATTAAGTTTAAAGAAAAAAAATCATTAATTTCTATTGCTGGACAATTACAATTTTCAAGTATGAATAATTCTGTAATTATAGCCAAGAGCGATTATATAAAAAAGAGTGATATATCTACCAATAGTCATTGTGTAGATATATCAAAGTTATTTGAAGAGAGTATATAGAAATGAAGTTTAATGAAAAATTAGTATTAAACTCATACTTACTATCTCTCTTTGGAGTTGATAATTTTGAAGAGTTAGCAAAAGACTTAAAAGAGAGCAGACTTGAAAATCTTGATGAAAATGATAACTCACTTTTTTATCACGAGCTAAAAGATAAGCTGATAGCAACAAGCAAACAAATCAATGATGATAAACTTCAAGAGTATGACGAAAATATAGTAAGACACACTAAAACTATGGGTCGTGGTATAAAGTGGAAATATTTTCAATACCTATCACTGCTATTTGTAGAGATTTATTTAGATAAATATTTTGAAGATAAAGAAGAACTACTACAAGACCTAAACACTTATCTAAAAGAGTTCAATACAAATATAGAACCAAAGAAAGAGAAGCTTACAGAGTATGAAGAAACTGAGCTAAATAAACTTGCTTTATACAATGCTACTGGTTCAGGAAAAACACTTTTACTTCAAATGAATTTATTACAGTTTAGCCACTATGCTAAAGATAAAATCAAAATTAATAAGACTGTTCTTATCACTCCAAATGAAGGATTGTCAAATCAACACTTAGAAGAGTTTCAAGCTTCAAATATTGAAGCAGAAGTTTTTTCAAAAGATAGCAAAGGACTTTTTGAAAGTAATGCTATTGAGATTATAGAGATAACAAAGCTTGGAGAAGAAAACGGAGATAAGACAGTAGCTGTTGATAGTTTTGAAGACAATAACCTTGTATTTATAGATGAAGGACACCGTGGTAGTAGTGGGGACAAATGGAAAACCAATAGAGATAAACTAAGTGAAAATGGTTTTGCTTTTGAATACTCAGCAACTTTTGCTCAAGCTATAAACAGTAGCACTGGGAAAAAGAAAACAGAGCTTGAAAATGAATATACAAAGGCTATTATATTTGATTATAGTTATAAGTATTTTTATAAAGATGGTTATGGTAAAGATTACTCTATCCTAAATCTTAGTGAAGATAATGATGAGATAAAACAAACTTACTTAACAGCTTCACTTCTTAGCTTTTATCAACAGATGAAAATCTATGAGAGTTCAAAAGGTATGATGAAGCCTTACTTGATTGAAAAACCTCTTATGGTATTTGTAGGTTCAAGTGTAAATGCCGTTAGAAAAAGTAGTGGAAAAGATGTATCTGATGTAGTTGATGTATTACTTTTTATAAATGAGTTCATCAAAAATAAAGTTGAGAGTATTGCTAATATTGATAAGATTATGAGCTTTGATAGTGGTCTTCAAACTACTAAAGGTATAGATATATTTGAGAATAAGTTTAGTTTTTTAGAAAATACAAAACTAAATGCTTCACAACTTTTTGAAGATATATTAAAGATAATTTTTAATGCTTCAAGTGGAATGCTTCATTTAGAAAACCTAAAAGGTGTAGATGGAGAGATAGCACTTAAAATTGGAGAGAATGACCACTTTGGTGTTATCAATGTTGGCGATAGTGATAAGCTTGTAAAGATATGTGAGAGTAATGGTATCACTGTAAGCAGTAGAGATTTTTCAAGCTCACTTTTCAAAACTATTAATGACACTACTTCAAACCTGAACATACTTATAGGTTCAAAGAAGTTTAGTGAGGGTTGGAGTTCTTGGAGAGTATCTACTATGGGGCTTATGAATATAGGTAAAAAAGAGGGTTCTCAGATTATCCAACTATTTGGTCGTGGTGTAAGACTTAAAGGTTATGAATTTTGCCTAAAGAGAAGTAGAGCTATTAGAGGTAAAGAGTTAGAGAAAAAATACCAAGCAGTTGAAACACTAAATATATTTGGACTAAAAGCTGATTATATGAAAGCATTTAAGGACTACCTAAAAGATGAAGGTGTTCCTACTGATGAGAGAGTTGAATTTATTCTACCTTTGATTTATGACAAGAGCTATAAAACTAAAAAGCTAAAAGTGTTAGACCTACAAGAAGGTAAAGACTATAAAAGAGATGCTGAACCTAAGCCTAAATTAGAGTATAGCAATATTAGAGGTATCAGTAAAAAAGTTGTATTGAGCTTGTATAAACAAGTTGATATATTGGAGAGTGAAAGCAGAGATGGTAATAACCGTGGATTAAATGATGAGATACTTCAAAAAGAACATTTGAGTTTTGTAAATATAGACAATCTATTTTTCGCACTTCAACAGTTCAAAAATGAAAAAGGTTGGAGTAATCTTAATATTTATAAATCAGATATAGAAGATTTACTTGGCAAAAATGATTGGTATAAACTATATATACCTGAGGATAATATGAAAGTAAGTAGCTTCAAAAATATTGCTAACTTTGAAACTATTATGATTACACTTCTTAAAAAATATATGAAGTCATTTTATGAGTATAAAAAGAGTGAGTGGGAGAGCCAATACTTAGAATACAGAGAATTGGACGAGACAAGAGACACAGCGAACTTAATAGATAACTATACCATTACAGTGGAAGATAAAGAAACAGAGCTTATAGGTAGGTTAAAAGCCTTAGAAACTATGCTTGAGAGTGGTGTAATAGATAATGCCGAGCTTCATCGCTTATCAAAGAGAGATTTTAGAGCTTTTACATTTGATAAACACTTATATAATCCACTTGTATTCAAAGATAGAGGCGAAACAGCACTACAAATAAAACCAATAGAGCTAAACGATGGCGAAAAAGATTTTGTGGAAGATTTAGATAGCTACTTAAAAAGAAACAGTGTTAAATATGAAGATACAGAGATATACCTACTTAGAAATCAAAGTAAAACTGGTCTTGGTTTTTTTACTGAGGGTAATTTCTATCCAGATTTTATTATGTGGATAAAAAAAGATGAGAAGCAATACATTAGTTTTATAGACCCTAAAGGCTTGGTAAATCTAAACACTAAAGATGACCCTAAAATCAACTTATCTATTAAGATAAAAGAGATAGAAGAAAAGCTCAACGATGAAGATGTAATACTAAACTCATTTATAGTATCAGTAACTCCATACGGTGTAATAAAATGGGTTCAAGATACATTAGAACAATTAGAGTTAGAAGATAAAAATGTATTGTTCCAGCAAGATGATAAAAATGGTTATGTTGGTAAGATGTTTGATAGGATATTGAATTAATATTTTTTAATAATTCATTTCTCCTGTATTTTATCATCTTTAGTTATTGTTTTATAGTAAAAATCATTTAAAATTCATATAATCTTTATGTAGAACATAAGGATTAAAATTATGATACAAATATATATACAAGAATTAGCAACTTATAATAATGCAGTTGGTGTTGGTAGATGGATCAATGTAGAAGATTTTGATAGTGAAATAAAAGGACTATTTGTTGAAGCTACCGAGGTGCTTAAAAGTGAAGATTTATACTATGGAGTAGATGCAGAAGAATATGAGATAGTAGATTGGGAATGTGAAGTTGATATTGATTTAAATAATATATATCAAGATATAGATAAACTTCAAATACTTAATGACCTACTAAATGAACTTAACCAAAATGATATTGATAAATTGGGATACCTTTTTAGTGAAGGGTACGATATTAATGATATTACAATAGAAACTATTGAAAATATATGGTCAAATGAGAACTGGGATGAATCAGTAGAAGAGTTCATAGAATATGCACTTGATATTCAAGATGATAGTAAAATCTATAATTATATTGATTATGACAAAATTCAAAGAGATTTAGAAATAGATGGATATACAGAATACAATGGGAAAATATATAGGGAAGTTTAGCACTTCCGCCTGACAACTTCTTAAAAATAGAAAAATGGGGCTGTAAGCCATGAAGTGGCTGAAAGACCTATTTGGTCATTTGGTAGAAGTTGGTTATGGTTGAAGCCTACCTCTGGTAGGCTCTTGAATAACTATAACCAACTGTCATCATTAATTTTTTAAGATAATAAATATTTAACCTTTTTCTTTCTATTTTGATTATAATAGAAGTATGAAACTAAATAATACAATACTAACATACATCAATGAGTTACACAATGAACCTTTTAAAGCAAAAGACTTTAATACACTTGCTCAAAGGATTAAGGACAACTATACAACAACCAGTAGAAATAGTGAAAATTACTTTATTAGAAACCTAGCACATATACATAATAAAAATACAAACAAACCACTATTTGACTTAGCAAAAAATAATATCTTTAAAAACTATACATCTAAAATTGATATTGATAAAATAAAACCAATTAAAAATGCTAAAAATAATTATGATGTTATTAATGAGTATGGTTATTTTCCTGAACAAAAATATCTATTAGAAAAATATGAAAGTGATGTGATAGAACAATTAAACCAATTTGAAAAATATACTCATAAAAATAATACTGATTTTATAGAACAAATGGATGCAAAATATTCGTTTAAAAAGTTAGCAAAAGTAAAATATCTTGATTATAAAAATATAGACAAGACACCAGTAATGCTAACTTTTACACCTGATAAATCATTTAGGAAATATGTTAAAGTAGAAGAGTGCGTATTGGGTCAATTTGATGGGCTACAAGAGATAAGTAAAGGTGCAAATCTTGAAGAACTAATAGAAAAATCATACCATTATCTAAATGATACTTTTAGACAATTTTATAGATACTTTAAAAATCTAAATAAAAGAAGTAAAGATACTGATAAATTAGACTTTATAATGATATTTGAACCTCATAAGTCATTAACACTACACTTACATATATTATTTTATTGTAATGATACTCAACTATCTAATCTAAATAGGTCATGGAAAAACTATCTTAAAGATTTAACACCCAAACAGAAAAAAGCACAAGACTTTAAAACTATTGATACAAATATAGCAAGTGCTACATCATATGTATCTAAATACCTAATAAAAGAATATAATACAGATACAAACGAGATATCATTCTTCCAGCAATATAAAAGATACTTTTCAAAATTAAAATTATTTAGAACTTCTAATTTCTATCATACTACACAAGCTAAAATTGATAAGATGTATTCATACTTAACAGCAAACTATCCTGATATATTAGAAACCATAAGACTATCAGATATACCAATATATGAAATACTTGAACAGTTTGATACACAAGGACTATTTCAATTTACAAAAACTAAAATTCAATCAACTACATTTGATAGAAAATCAATCAAAGAATTTTATGATACATACAAAGATATACATAAAAATTACCAAATTAAAGAAGAGATAATAAATAATATAGACTACTTTGAAAGAAATACAACAATATCAAAAATTGATACAGCAACATTTATATACAATCATAGTATATTACTAAAAATATTTACTACATACAATATAGATCATAATCTACAATTTGAAATAATACCACCTGATAAGTTTTATACACAAGGTATGTATGAGATAAATCCGCTTAATATTAACACTTCAATATCTATTGCTAATAATATTTTAGAAGAGGAATTAGTAGCATAATTTTACAAAGTTCTATAATATATGGGGGCAAATAGGGGGCAAAATAAAAAAATAAGAAAACTTAAACTTCTTTACATCTACTTTAGAATGGTTATTTGTGATTATTTTTAATAAAAGATGGTGTCAAGAGAGGGACTTGAACCCTCGACCTCCGGCTTATGAGACCAGCGCTCTAACCAGCTGAGCTACCTTGACATCTGGCTGGAATTATAGCAGGCAAATAATAGTTTGTCAATTAA